>OIZV01000001.1_pt1 | contig 255787 bp, 220 predicted proteins | sample 1588681 | NCBI WGS metagenome assembly OIZV01 (sample SAMN03283281) | human gut metagenome | biome: human-associated habitat; material: feces | host: Homo sapiens | place: Peru | collected 2012 | reverse complement strand
GTAGAGCACTCGGCTGTTAACCGAGTTGTTGTAGGTTCGAGCCCTACTCGGGGAGTTAATCAGGCAGAAGAGAAGCTGGCTGAGATTTTATAGTAAATGCAGAGGAAGCCGAGAAAAGGCAGAGACATGAGGCTCCATGGTCAAGCGGTTAAGACATCGCCCTTTCACGGCGGTAACACGGGTTCGATTCCCGTTGGAGTCATAATATGTGCATTTTGTGCATATCCTATAAGTGAATATGGTGCGATAGCCAAGTGGTAAGGCCCCGGTCTGCAACACCGTCATCGCCGGTTCAAATCCGGCTCGCACCTCTATTAAGAGCTTGAAGACATAATGTTTTCAAGCTTTTTTATGCTTTATCAGAGAAAACACCTTTTCGGAAACGTGTTCCTATAACATTCAACATTCCTACCTGAGCTACACTTTTTCTTTCCAGATAGGATTTTTCTCCTGATGCATCTCGAAATTTCCTACACAGAACCCAATTTACCATGTCTAGATAGGAAATTTCCCTTATAGGCTTTCTATTTTTCCTGCCTGAACTATACTTTTTCTTTTCGGGTAGGAATTCCATTTCCTGTCCTGCATACAGAAATCTTCCCTACTCTATTCAAGCAATTCATAGTAATTCATGGTACTCGTATAGGAATATAAATCCGAAAATGAGATGGGAGGTTTGGAGAAAACATTATAAAAAAGGGGCTTGAAATCAATTTTTAATCGAGTTATTGTAGTTTCTGTCAGTACTGAATCACCTCGTTAACCGGTTAATGAAAAGAAAATGGAGGGAAAGTACATGAATAAGGAACTACATAAGCTGGTGGCAGCGTCGGAGCCGAATATATGTGAAATTACCGTAATACAGGACGGAAACATCTGTTACGAGGATTACTGGAACGGTTTCAGCCGGGGAGATGCCTTGAATGTGATGTCTGTAACCAAGAGTGTTATTGCGCTTCTCGTAGGCATTGCCATAGACAGGGGACATATCAGGAGCGCAGAACAGAAAGTGCTGGAGTTCTTCCCGAATTACACTGTGAAGAGAGGAGAAAAGACAATCTATGATGTTACGCTTCGCCATCTTCTTACCATGACAGCTCCCTATAAGTACAAGTCGGAGCCATGGACCAAGGTTTGTACGAGTGATGACTGGACGAAGGCGGCATTGGATCTTCTGGGCGGGAGAGCCGGACTTAAGGGAGAATTTAAGTATTCTACGCTTGGGATACAGATTCTTGCGGGGGTGTTGGAACAGGCGTCCGGGAGAGCAGTCTTGGATTTTGCCAATGAGACTTTGTTCCGCCCTCTCGAAATTCCGGAATCGGTCTTGCACGGTGAACCTTCCAAGGAAGATCAGTTTGACTTTCTCATGAATAAGAACCCGAGAAAGCATGAGTGGTACCGTGATCCGAAGGGAACGGTTACTGCGGGCTGGGGACTGACGCTCTCGGCGACGGATCTTGCCCGAATAGGTCAGCTTTGTTTAGAGGGTGGCAGTTATCAAGGCAGATGGATCGTTGGGGAACAATGGATTCGGGAGATGACAAGCCCTTACCAGAAACAGGGAGAGCGGTTCGGGTATATGTCCTACGGTTATCTTTGGTGGATTCCACATAGTGATGCTCCAGTCTTCGCGGCAATCGGCGACGGAGGAAATGTGATCTACGTTGATCCGCAGAAAAAGGTCTCGGTCGGTGTGGCGGGAACCTTTAAGCCGAGAGTCTTTGACAGGATTGAGTTTATTGAACAGAAGATATTGCCAGTTATTTTGAAGTAATGACAAAAGCAGCAGGAAACCTTAGTGGCTTCCTGCTGCTCTGTTATGAGCATTTCAACTTGGTGCCTTTGCTATATTTTAATCAAGGATATGCTATAATGAATTCAACGCCGAGCAGAAGGGATTTTAATATGAAAATTAAGAAGGTAATAAAAGATATAATAGTTTCGGTTGTGGCATTGTTTTTTGCGTTTGTATTAAGTATTCAATTTCAGAAATTAAATGTCGGAGAACATATTACTACAATTTTTGTGTTTGCAGTATTTATGATTTCCCTATTTACAACAGGATATCTTTATGGAATCATTGCAGGAGTGATTGGCACGGTGGCAGTCAATTATGCCTTTACCTATCCTTATTTTGCATTTGACTTTATTGATCCAAGTAATGCGATCTCGGCTGTTATTATGGTCACAGTAGCAATTATTACCAGCCTACTGGTAACGAAAATAAAATATCATGAGGCAATAAAAGCAGAGGGAGAGAGGGAGCGCATGAGGGCAAACCTGTTGCGTGCTATCTCGCATGACTTGAGAACACCATTAACAACGATTTACAGTGCGAGTACAATGCTTAAGGATAACGGAAATGCCTTAACAAATGAACAGAAGAATACTATGTTGCAAAATATGCAGGAGGATGCAAAATGGTTGATCCGTATGGTCGAAAACCTTTTGTCCGTCACTCGAATTGATAATAATACAATGAAGATTACAAAAGTTCCTACAATTTTGGATGAACTTGTTGATTCAGCAATGACAAAATTTACGATACAACATCCAACGCAAAAGGTAAAAATTGAACTACCGGATGAAATTATTGTAATTCCAATGGATGCAATTTTGATTGAACAGGTTATTTTAAATTTGCTGGAAAATGCTATTTATCATGCTGAGGGTATGAGTGTTCTTTCGCTTAAAGTATTTAGTAGTGGTAATAACGCTATATTTGAAATAGCGGATGACGGTTGTGGGATTGATGAAAAAAAGATGAAGCATCTTTTTATGGGATGCTATGAAGTGCAACAGGATATGAGCGGGGAAAGAAAACGCTTTGCGGGAATTGGACTATCTGTGTGTGCAACAATAATCAAAGCGCATGGGGGTAATATTATGGCAGAAAATTTGAAAAGCGGAGGAGCTTTGCTCCGATTTAGTTTGGAAATGGAGAAAATAGAGAATGGGGAATAATAAACACAAAATATTATTAGTTGAAGATGATCTATGCATTCAGTCTGTAATGACAACACTATTAGAGGCAGCAGATTATCAGGTCGTCGTAGCAGGAACATGTGGATTTGCGCAGGAGCTTTACATATCGCACCAGCCGGATATAGTTATTCTGGATCTCGGATTGCCGGATATGGATGGGATGAATTTCCTAAAGTTTGTCCGAGCTACTTCTTTGACACCTGTCATGGTTCTCTCGGCACGCACTGATGATAGGGATAAAGTCAGGGCTTTGGATGCAGGGGCAAATGATTATGTCACAAAACCCTTTAGTTCAGATGAGTTGTTGGCAAGAATTCGGATGATGCTGCGAAACTATCAGCATCGTCCATACAGTGGAAAATTTCCTGATGAAAAATTTCAGATTCGCGATTTGGTAATTGATTATCGCGCAAGGCAGGTATTTATCGGAGGGCATGAAATAAAGCTTTCACAGACAGAATATAATATCATTGCGTTGCTTTCGGAACACTGTGGGAAAATGATGACATATTCTGCAATAGTCAGAGGGGTGTGGGGATATTCGGACGAGGGTAGTACGAAGAAACTGCAGGTTAACATGGCCAATATTCGGAAAAAGTTTGGAGTTAAACCGGGAGATTCATGGTACATTACGAATGAATTAGGGGTGGGGTATCGTATGAATGGAGAAAGAGAAGCTTGAAACAGATTTTGAGGACACAGTATCCAGCGCGACTTATTTCGTTAGGCTTTGCAATGCTTATTTTTATAGGGTCAATTTTATTGATTCTGCCATGTAGTGTGCAGAAAGGTGCCATGTTATCGTACATAGACTCGCTATATACAGCTACCAGTGCTGTCTGTGTAACCGGGTTAATAGCGGTAGATGCCGGAGATACATTTACACCTCTTGGACAAGTATTTCTCGCTATGCTTATTCAGATCGGTGGTCTTGGTGTGACTTCCGTTGGCGCCGGGATTATTATTGCTATGGGGAAAAAACTGGATTTAAAAGAGCGGAATCTGATCTGTGCGGCTTCTAATTTAAATTCAGGAAAAGGAGTTATCCGGTTTATAAAAAATGTTTTAATTACCACATTCACAATAGAAATAGTTGGAGCAGTACTAAGCTTTTGTGTATTTGCTCGGGACTATCCGCTGTTGAAGGCATTTGGTATCAGTTTTTTTCATTCAATTGCAGCATTTAATAATTCTGGCTTTGATATTTTTGGGGGTTATAAAAATTTAATTCCATACCAGGAAGATATTCTATTGAATATGATTACTTGCGCTTTAATTTTTTTAGGGGGCATTGGTTTTCTTGTAATTCAGGAAATAAGACAGCATAAATTTTCATGGAAAAAATATTCTATGCATGCGAAGGTTGTTTTAAGCGTTAGTGCCGCCTTGATTATTATAGGTACGTTACTTTTAAAGCTGACAGAAAACATCACATGGTTAGGAGCTTTTTTCCACAGTGTGTCTGCGAGAACGGCCGGATTTTTCACTTATCCGATTGGAACATTTACAAATGGAGGATTGTTGACCTTAATAATTCTTATGTTCATAGGAGCGTCACCGGGATCAACCGGAGGAGGCATTAAAACAAGCACATTTCTTGTTTTGATTCTGGGAATTAAAGCAGCCGCCACCAACAGAGCTGAAAAGGCATTTCGACGTGCCATTCCTAAGAATGCATTTTGCAAAGCTTCAGTTATTACTTTGTTGGCACTGACAGTTGTAGTGATTGGAACATGGCTCATGGTAGTTTTCGAGCCCTCAAAATCCGTTATAGATTTGCTGTTTGAAGTCACGAGCGCTTTTGGGACAGTAGGTCTTTCAACTGGAATCACGACAGAGCTTGGTGTTGAGGCAAAAATATTATCCATAATTATTATGTATATAGGAAGACTGGGACCATTGACGATTGCGTCGTTATGGTATTTTACAAGCAGCGAACGTGTCCGCTTACCCGAGGGAAATATTACAATTGGCTGATGGGAGCATATAATGTTTGGAGCAAAGAATAGAAAAACGACATATGGTATTGTAGGAATTGGCAGATTTGGCAAGGCACTGATAGAGGAACTGGCAGCGACCGGTGCAGAATTAATTGTTTTGGATCGTGATGAGAATAAGCTTAGTGAGGTGTGTGAGCTTACAGAGAATGCATATGTGATAAAGAATTTGGATAAAAGAAGCTTACAGGAGACAGGAATTCAGAATTGTGATGTGGCGGTGGTGTGTATCGGAGAACAGATGGATACCTCGATTCTCACAACACTTAACCTTGTGACGCTTGGTATACCAAAAGTAATTTCTAAGGCTACCAGCGCTGAGCATGGTATGATTCTGCAGAAGCTTGGTGCCGAAGTGGTCTATCCTGAAAGAGATATGGCAATTAGATTGGCTAATCGTCTGGAGTTTTCCAGGGAACTGGATATTATTCAATTAAGCGAGAAGTTAAATATAACTAAAATGATGGTTCCCGAACAACTTGTTGGGAAAAATGTAGCTGCCGCCGATTTGCGGAATAAATTCGGATTAAATATTATAGCTATTGAGAATAACGGAGTTGTGTTGGATAGCATATGTCCGGATTATATGTTTCGACAGGAGGACATCTTGCTTCTTGTTGGCAATAAAGAGGGATTATTGAGTTTGAATCAGTGGGTACATAAATAAAACAAATATTTCTTAGCCATATCTTAGCCATCTTTTATGTATATTTATATATGGGAGAATCAAAGCGGTTAAACAGAATACGGTCAGGAGGAATTGTCTGTAAACAGAATGAAAAGGAAATTTCTGATTGTCGGTTTTGCTATCGTACTGGCATGGACGCTGTGCAATATAACAAAAGTCTACGCTATACTGACGCAGATCTTAAGCGTATTGTCGCCATTTATATTGGGACTATGCATCGCCTTTATCATGAACCTCACACTTCGCTCGCTTGAACAGAACTGGTCACGGTTGAGTGGAAAAAAGAAAAGTAGTAGATTGGAAAAAATAAAGCGCCCAGTATGTTTGCTGGTAAGTTTTCTGATACTGTTTGGGGCAATTTTAATTATTTTTTGTGTACTGGTTCCCGAACTAAAGAAAACATTTTACGTTATTTCTGATATTTTGCCGACAGCAGTAAAGAATACACAGAGTTGGTGGAGTGAACTGTCTTTGTTTTTTGAACAGTATGGAATCATACTACCATCGGTTCAATTTGATTCAAACAATGTAATGGATGCTGTAAATAGGTTCTTTAGGCATAATGGAGGTTATGTATTTGACAGAACGATGGGTATAACCATTTCCATTATTTCTATTTTACTGGATGTGGTGCTTGCGCTTGTATTTTCGGTCTATTTGCTTGCACAAAAAGAAAGAGTGGGGCAAAGTGCGAAGAAATTATTATATGTCATTCTTAAAACGAATTATGCAGATCGTGTACTCCATTTACTTTCATTAACAGAAACCATTTTCGCAAAGTATATTAGAGCACAGATTATAGAAGCATTGATTATTGGCGTTCTTTGTTTCGTGGGCATGTCGGTAATCGGTCTTCCGTATGCACTTGTGATTTCGGTTGTTATTTCTTTTACTGCGCTAATACCTATATTTGGTGCGTGGGCAGGTGCAGGCATTGGTACATTTCTTATTATTTTTGCAGAACCGGCAAAAGCGGTATGGTTTATTGTTTTTATTGTTTTGCTACAGCAAATAGAAAGTAATCTCATTTATCCAAAGATTATTGGAAGCTCTATTGGACTACCGGGACTGTGGGTTCTTGTTGCTGTAACGATTGGAGGCAGCACTTTGGGTGTCCTTGGTATGTTGTTTGCTGTACCGACTTTTTCGGTCATATATACAATTGTCAGTGAGTATGTATGTCTGAAGTCACAAAGAAAGAATTGAGGAGAAACATGAGTAATTCAATTGGCAGTTTATTATTAGTTCAGGTTATTCTGATTGCATTAAATGCTGTATTTGCAAGTGCAGAATTGGCAATATTGTCTATTAATGAAACAAAAATGAAGCGGCTTGCTGAACAGGGTAATAAGAGAGCTAGGCGATTGTGCAGGCTTATACAGGAACCAGCTAAGTTTCTATCTACAATCCAAATTGCAATTACGCTTTCCGGGTTCCTTGGCAGTGCCTTTGCAGCGGATGGGTTTTCTGATCTGCTTGTGGATTGGGTGATAAATCTTGGTGTTAATATGCCAAGGGAAACGCTGGATACGCTCGCGGTTATTATTATTACACTAATTCTTTCCTATTTCACATTGATTTTTGGAGAACTCGTTCCAAAACGGATTGCGATGAAGAAGTCAGAGGCTTTGTCATTGAAAATATCCGGCGTAATTTATGGGATTTCTATTTTATTCAAGCCAATCGTATGGTTACTTGCTATTTCTACAAATTCAATATTGAGGTTATGTGGAATTGACGCATCTGAAGAAAAGGAACAGGTTAGTGAGGAGGAAATCCGAATGCTGGTAGAAATGGGTGGGGAGAAAGGAACGATTGACAAAGAAGAACAGGATTTTATTGAGAATGTTTTTGAATTTGATGATCTGACTGCAGAGGAAATTCTGACGCATCGCACGGATGTGACTATTCTTTGGATGGAAGATGATGACATGGTGTGGGAGCAGACTATACGCAACAGCCGCTATACAAGGTATCCAATCTGCGAAAATTCTCCGGATAAAATTGTGGGAATTTTGAACGCTAAAGAGTATTTTAGACTTGAGAATCGTAGCCGTAAATTTGTAATGAAAGCTGCAGTGGAGCCGGCATATTTTGTACCTGAAACAATCAGCGCGGATGTCCTATTTAAAAATATGAGAAAACAACGAAATTCTTTTGCCGTAGTACTGGATGAATATGGCGGGATGGCTGGAATCATTACCATAAGCGATCTGATAGAGGAACTTGTGGGAGATCTTCGAGACGACACTGATGATGAGACTATTGAGATGCCCCACATAGAAAAAATGGACGAAGGAGTATGGACAGTTGTTGGTAATGCGGATTTATGTGATATTGAAAAAGAGCTAAATGTTCAGTTTGATACGGAGGAGGTTAATACATTTACAGGATTAGTATTTAGTCAGCTTAATGGAATACCAAACGATGGTGAATATAATATTGAAATTAAAATCAGGAATTTATACATATGCATCAAGCAAATAAGAAGACATCAGATTTCACTGGCAGAAATCAGAATATAAAGAATGGTCTTACAAGCAGAGCAGCAGGAAACCTTAGTGGCTTCCTGCTGCTCTGTTATGAGCGTGTTCAATCCATGTAAAGTAAATCAGTCCTTGGAACTCAGTTCATCTTCAACCTCATCCAGCAATTCTTCCAGATCATCCAATAATTCTTCCCGGCTGTCAAAAAGCTCCTCCATGTCGTCCAACTGGCACTCAATTCCATCCAGAACGCTTTCTACCGTTTCTACAGGCAGCTGCTGCTTTGCCAGCATATCCGGTAAACAGGATAATTGGGCATTCAGTGAGAGCATTGCCGGAAGATCGGCGTCCCATTCGGATGCTTCGGCGAAGCCGGTGTTCAGCTGCGGTGCATCCTGTGCCTCTTCCGGATGATACTGCGTCTGCAATTCAGCATAACGGGACTGGAGATCGTTGCGGCGTTCTGTCAGCTCTTCCTGACGACTAATCAGGCTGTCCTGCCGCTCTTTGTCGCCATTCAGTCTCTGTGCTAATTCCGCCGCGCTTTCCGACCAGTTTCTTTTTTGCTCGACATTTTTCTTGTAGAGATCCGCCATCTGACGTGTGCTCTGTGCGAGATCCCGGGCCATCTGCTTTGCATTGGTTGCAAATCCCTGTGCCATCTGCTGTACATTCTCGGCAACTCCGTGCATTACCTGACGATGCTGCTTTTCTGTCTGATCTCTTTTACCGCGAAGCACTTTCGTAGAATATTTGTCTCCGCCATACATGCTGATTGACGGCCAGCCATCCTCGAATACCAGATTGTGTCTCTGGGGACGGACAGCAGCAAACTCATCCGGTTCATCCGCCCAATCATCATAGGCAGAAAGCTCTTTTGCGGGTTTTACCGCCATGGGAGCATAGCCGACAATAAATGAAAGTACGGTATTAACCGTCGACTGTTCCGAACCGGGTGTCATAAAAGGAATGGAGTACAGCTCCCAGCCCTGCTTGTGCAGGAGTGGCTTGATAAAGTTGCGGTTCAGCTTATAGGTGTAACAATCTTCCTGTTGGTCAAAGAAGGTAATCTGAAGCTGACAGATCTCGCTGCCCTTATCGTTCTCGCCACCATTCAGCCAGAATACAAACTGATATTCCGTATCCGGTAAGAGAGAAAGACAAGCTGAATCTGCTTTTACATAGGCATCATTCCAACCGCCAAGCAACAGACATTCAACAAGACTACCATCAAAATCGTTGATGAAGCTTCGCTCTATGGCACCTTGACTGCCGGAATTCTGAGTTTGTTTCCAGGACCATTTCCGTGGATTGAAATATATGTAATTCATTTGTTCTACCTCCGATTGATTTGAATTTTCATCGGACGGTTCCGCTTTCGCAAACAAACGAATGGTACAGTCGTCCACGAAAAGCGCCCGCCCATTCTTGATTAGCCCCTTAGCCCTTTTGGGATAAGTGGTACCTACATATGTTCCATTTTCTGCAATGATGGTAACGTTTTTTGTCATGGGTGTCTCCCCCTCTTGCTAAACTGTGCGGTGTGCCGTTTTTTGTTATGGGTGCCATCCCCGGAGCCGCGTAAATGATAAAGAGAACCTTGAGCGCACACTCAGGATACTCAAGTATCACCTAATTATATGCATACAGCTGTGGAATTTGTCAACCGATTATCTCCTAAAGATTTCCTTTCATATATAAATAATTTGTAAACTACATCACTATCATTTCTTCAAATCATTTTTGCTTTTTAGGTTCAGACTTTTTTCGATTTCATTCTGTTTTGCAAGAATGATATTAACTTTGTCGTACAGATCTTCAATCATAATTTCCGTTTTGAGATTGACTTTATAATCATTTTCAGCACGCCGCCGATCCTTCTCTTCCTGGCGGTTCTGGCTCATCATGATGAGAGGAGCCTGAATAGCGGCTACACAGGAAAGTACAAGGTTCAATAGAATGAACGGATAAGGATCAAAGGCGTTGGCAGCCAACAGGACATTGACAATCATCCAGAGAATCAAAATCGCCGTAAAAGAAAAAATAAATGCCCAGCTTCCCGCAAACTTTGCAATGGTATCGGCGGCCTTTTGTCCCAATGTGTATTTGCCTTGCCCTTTTCCGGGATTGACAGAGATTTTGCTGTCCGCCAGCAGATTAAGAACCTCCTCGTCAGTCATATCGTGTCGTATGTCAGTGATGACTTCCTGTAATAGCTTCCGGTTTTCCTTCATAATAAATGCCTCCTTTTAAGAATAAAACGTCACACCTGCGAAAATACCTCTCCGATCGGTGCCTGAATCAGCAGATCAGCAAATTCGTCCCGGGGAGTGGGTGCCTTGTTGATTACGACCAGCTTGTCTCCCTTAAAATAGTCAATCAGTCCGGCAGCCGGATAGACGGCGAGAGACGTGCCGCCGATAATGAGGACATCGGCATCATGGATATAGTGCACAGCGGCGTTCAAGGTCTTCTGGTCGAGCCCTTCCTCGTACAGCACGACATCCGGCTTTACGGGGCCGCCGCACTTTTCACAGACGGGAACTCCTGTTGAGTGGAGGATGTAATCCATGCTGTGAAACTGACCGCAGTTTTCACAGTAATTGCGAAGCACCGAACCGTGGAGCTCCAATACCGTCTTGCTGCCTGCCGCCTGATGCAGTCCGTCGATATTCTGTGTGATGACTGCGCGCAGCTTGCCGGATGCCTCAAGCTCGGCGAGCTTGTAATGCGCTGCGTTCGGTTTCGCATCGGGAAACAGCATTTTATTCCGGTAGAAGCGGTAAAATTCCTTTGGATTTTTCCGGTAAAAGGTATGGCTCAGAATGGTTTCCGGGGGATAGTCATACTGTTGGTTGTAAAGTCCGTCCACGCTTCGGAAATCGGGAATGCCGCTTTCGGTGGAAACACCGGCGCCGCCGAAGAAGACAATGTTATCATAGGCTTCTATAATCTGTTTTAACTCATGAATTGCGTTTTCCTGTTTTGACATATGGACCCCCTGGTATTTTTCTTTGAATTATTATAACACGCTTTGCAAAGCCATACATCAGAAACCGATAAGAAATAAAAAAATCAGAAAATCTTAAGAAAACTGTCAGGTGCAGCTATTGAGACGGAAGCTGTACTTGTGATATAGTTTATGGGAAGCGTAAAGATAGGTTATGAAATGTGGGGGTAATATGAGAAGAGGCCGGGAGCATTTAATTCCTTTTGAACAGAGCGAGAGAGTGATTCGCCTTGAACGTCGCGGGAAAAAGAGTGGTATTTCTGTGTGCGCCTGCATAATGGAAGTATTGGGTGCGCTGTGCCTCTTATATTGTGCATTGATAGCATTTGCCGGGTTCGGAACGTGGTTTTTCCTTATATGGGGAATAATGGGAGCAGTGCTTGCCGGTGTCGGTTTTCTGCTGAGACATACGGAATTTGCGGGAGCGCTGCCGGGGGGACTGAAGCTGACTCTGGCGGGGATTCTGGGTGCCGCGGTGCTTCTGTTTCTTGTGATCGAGGGCCTGATCCTGTCAAGGTTTGGCAGTGAGGCAGAGCCGGGGGCGGATTACTGTATTATCCTCGGGGCACAGTGGAAGGATAACGGACCGAGCGAGGTGCTGCGGCGAAGGCTGGATCGCGCGCTGGAATATCTGAAAGACAACCCTGAAACAATGGTTGTGGTGTCCGGTGGACAGGGAAGCAATGAGGTGATGTCAGAGGCGGCGGGGATGAAGCAGTATCTCATGGCGGCCGGAATTTCCGAGGAACGCATTCTCATGGAAGACAGATCGGGAAACACTTCACAGAACCTGAAATTCAGCGCCGGGCTGATTGATACAGAGAACAGCAGAGTGGTGGTCGTGACGAACAATTTCCATATGTTCCGTGCGCTGGGTATTGCAAAAAAACAGGGCTATTCTGCCGAGGGACTGTCGGCCAGCTCTGTGATATGGATGTTGCCTAATAATATGCTCAGGGAATTTTTAGGTGTGCTGAAGGACTTTGCTGTCGGCAATTTGTGATAGGAACAGGATGATACTTCGGGGAACGCCGAAGTGTCGAGGGCTTTGATACAGCTTGTGACAGTGTGGTGCAGATAGGGAGGAAAAGATGGAGATCAATATCGGAGATACATTGAAACTGAAGAAGCCGCATCCCTGCGGCAGCAGGGAGTGGGAGGTGCTCCGCGTGGGAGCGGACTTCCGAATCAAATGCAAGGGCTGCGGGCATCAGGTGATGGTTGCCAGAAAGCTGCTGGAGAAGAATATAAAAGAGATTTTGTGATAAAAACGCAGAAAATGCTTGAAATCAAGTGCTTTTTATGATAAGATAACTATCCGTGATGAATCAAATTCCTTGCTCACCATACAAGGTGGGCCAGAGACCAAAAGGAGGTAACAAGCATGAACAAGTATGAATTAGCCGTAGTTGTGTCCGCTAATATCGAAGACGAAGAGAGAGCAGCAGTTGTTGACAAGTGCAAGGCTCTGATTGAGAGATTCGGCGGTACCATCACAGAAGTGGACGATTGGGGCAAGAAGAGACTTGCTTACGAAGTTCAGAAGATGAAAGAAGCTTTCTACTATTTCATCAGATTCGACGCTGAGAGTACTGTGCCCGCTGAAATCGAGAGCCGTGTTCGCATTATGGACAACGTCATCAGATACTTGATTGTCAGACAGGACGAGGCTTAATTAGAAAGCGAGAGAAAGTATGAACAAAGTAATTCTTATGGGACGTTTAACGAGGGATCCCGAGGTGAGATATTCTCAGGGAGCCAGCCAGACCGCAGTAGCGCGTTTTTCCGTTGCAGTTGACAGAAGATTCAAGCGTGAGGGAGAGCCCGATGCAGATTTCTTCAACTGTACATGCTTTGGAAAGCAGGCAGAATTTGTGGAGAGATACCTTCACAAGGGCGTCAAGGTCGTTCTGAGCGGAAGAGTACAGAATGACAATTATACCAACAAGGACGGACAGATGGTATACAGTGTCCGCATTATGGTTGACGAGATTGAGTTTGCTGAGAGCAAGAACGCTTCGGCCGGAAATGGCGACGGAGGCTATCGTAACAACGGCGGATTTGGCGGTGGAAATAGCGCACCTGCACCTTCCGGAGCCGGAGATGGCTTCATGAATATCCCGGATGGCATTGATGAGGAGTTACCATTTAACTAAGCAAGGTTCGGAGAAAATGTTTTTCCGGACAGTCTGATTATCAAAGATAGGAGGCATTGACATGGCTTACAATAAAGCAGAGAAATCCGATGCGCCGATGAGAAAAAAAGGCGGAATCCGCAGAAGAAAGAAAGTATGTGTATTCTGTGGCAAGGATAATGTGATCGATTACAAGGACACAAACAAGTTAAAGAGATACGTGTCTGAGAGAGGCAAGATTCTTCCCCGCCGTATTACCGGCAACTGTGCAAAGCACCAGAGAGCACTGACTGTAGCTATCAAGAGAGCTCGTCACATCGCGCTTATGCCTTATGTTCAGGATTAATTAAAATACAGGTCAGTCGAAGCTGTTTCGACTGGCCTGTTTCTTTTTTGATTTATAATCTTATTTCCTTTGCTTACATCCCAGAGCGTACCGGGCCGGTAGAGCTGCGCACCACAAGCGTCGGCTCGATCAGCTGCAGGGGCGGCAGCTGGGCGGAACTATAAATGCCGTCCACGGTGGCGATGAGCTTTTCGGCAAATTCCTCATAGTTATAGTCAACACTGGTCAGCTTCGGTGTCATCATATTGCAGACGGGCGTGTTGTCGTATCCAACCACGGAAATGTCTTCGGGGATTCTCAGCCCGTGCTCCTGAATGCAGTTCATGGCGCCGACGGCAGCAGCATCGTTAATGCCGATGACTGCGGTCGGAACGTGATCGGACTGCAGGAGCTTTTTCATCCATTCATAGCCCGTCTCATAATCATACCCACCGAAGGTCTCATAGTATTCAGAATGGCACGGAAGCTGATATCTGGACAGGATCTGCTTATAACGTCTTCTCTTCTCATAGGAGGAGGCAACGCTGTCCCAGCCGCCGAGCAGGGCAATATCCTCGTGTCCGAGGTCGAGTAGATGCTCCATGACAAGATCCATTGTTTTAATGGCATCAATCCGCACCTGGTAACAGGAGGTGCCGTCCAGCTTACCGGTGAGGATTACGGGGATGGAATTACTGACCTGATTTACCTTTTCCACAAACGCCTCGTTGGAATGGAGATCGTCGGCACGACCGCCGACCAGTATAATGGCATCCACGCGCTGCTCCTCCATCAGCCCGAGCTGCGCCTCCTCGATCTCCTGCTGACCAAGAGAATTTTCGAGCAGGAGCGAATAGCCCGCTTTCCGTGCAGCCTGTTCACAGGCAACGAAAAGATTCGCATAATAGGCATTCCGCACATCCGCCATGATGATGCCGATGACCTTCCTGCGGGTCTCCGAAAGTCCTCTTGCCAGAGCGTTTGGGCGAAAGTTATATTTTGAGATCAGCGCCTGAACCGCCTCGTACTTGTCGGAGCGGACGCCCGCATTGCCGGTGAGAACGCGGGACACTGTGGCGGGCGAAACCCCTGCTTCTCTGGCAATATCATATATGGTAATTTTTTTCCCTTCGAGATTTCTCTTATCCTCAGCCATACGGCACAATCCCTTCCCTCTCAAAACGTACATAACTTCATTATATTACATTTCACCTGCTTTGTCACTAGCTTACAAATAGAAATGAAACCGATTTCTGGTTTCTGCTATAAGAGCAGTTAATTTTTGCACAAAATGCCACCGCACCAATTTGTGCAAAACAACAAAATACACAACGAAACACATAAAAATCAAAAATAACATTGACAAAATGACCAGACAAATCTATTATATATTACATGAAACCGATTTCAAAATAAAATACGCTGCGGCGTAAAAAGGAGGAAAAGATGAAAAAGAAAGTTGTAGCATTGCTCATGGGTGCTGTACTGGCTTTTTCCCTGACAGCATGCGGAAATGAAGATACACCGGCGAGCGCGTCTTCAGCTTCCGAAAGCAGTGCGGAAGAATCCAAGCAGGAATCTGTCAGCGAAGAGAGCACTGAGCAGCCCACAGTTCCGGAGGAGACAGTGGTAATCCGCTACGGAACACACTGGGTAAACGAACTGGATCCGAATCATGTGGACGATGTGACGGGCGAGTACACAATGAGTGAAGCGAACAGGCAGGCGGCTTTACAGGCACTCGAAAAGGTAAAGCAGGAATTGAACGTGGAGTTTGAATTCATCCAGTACAGCGGAGATGTCCGCAACGATCTGATGACGAGCGTACTGGCAGGAAATCCTGTCTGCGACCTTGCGAATATCTGGGGCGGCGCGGAAGGAACCATACTGGCGCAGAACGTGTTGCAGCAGCTGGATGACTATGCAGACCTCTTCGCGGATGAGGAATCCTCATGGATGTTCGATGACAAGCTGTACGGACATTATTATCTGCTGAGCAACAAGATTGTTTACAAGCAGAGATGGCCGTTGATTTTCAACATTACCATGCTGGAGCAGGTGGATGCGCTGAAGGATGCAGAAGGCAATACGATCACCCCTATGGACTTGTTCCAGCAGGGCAACTGGACATGGAGCACCTTTACGGATTGCCTAACAAAAATCCAGACATATTACGGAAATGTTGCTGCACCGGACGGCTGCTACGCAGACACCGTGCAGGCATATGAGACAGACCACAGATTCGCCGGACTGTCCGCAATGTATGCCGCAGGCGGTATGATCTATGGAAGCAAGGGACTTCAGCCGGATTCGGCAGAGTCCATTGAAGGTGCTCAGTTTGTGGAAGACCTGATGAATAAGAAGCTGTTGACAGATCCCGGCGTTTATGATGATGCTTACACACCCAGATGGTGTGAGGCAGCGGATCACTTCGCAAAGGGCGGCACTGTATTTACGGATTGTCCCGACTGGTGGATCGGCGGAAACGCTTCCGCATGTGCAGAGCGCGGCGAGAGCATCGGTATTGTTCCCTGGCCGAGACCTGACGGAATGGATCTGGATGACCCTGATTATCAGCAGGTAATCACGATCGGCGACAGCGTAGGCATACTTAAGGGCGTGAGCGAAGAAAAGACAGAGATGGCGCTGAAGGCATACAGACTGTACTGGCAGGAGTACTACAAGGCTCTGGGCGGAACAGACACCGTTGCTGAGTATAAGCAGCAGAGCGCACTGACAGAGATGGCAAGCATCGGGCTTGACATCTACAATGAAAAGTACGGTGAGCAGCTCATCGAGTGCTTTAACTTCATTGGCAACCATCTCGGTGACGACTATGCGGATCTGATGGGCATCAGAGTGGCATGGGATGACATCCTTGGCAAGTCTCTGTACGGCGTGGACGGCATGAGTTCCTACGACGTGTCCGTCAAGGCAAACATGAACGAATTTAACAATGTAATCAGCAATATGGAAGCTATCCTTGCAAGTAACGAGGTCAAGGATAACCAGAAGCCTTCTATTACAAAGGAGACGGCAGCGATTCCTGTGGGAACCGCATTTGAGGATGTGGACTGGACATTGTACTTTACTGCAGAGGATTCCGTGGACGGTGTGCTTGATCCTTCAACGGCGACCGTTGAGGTGCTTGACGGCTTTGATCTCAATACCGTAGGCATCTATGAGGGAGACAGCTCTGTGAAGATTCACATCAGCGACCTTTCCGGCAATGAGGAGACCTCAAGACTGAAGGTCGTTGTCTACAACCCTGACAACACCGAAGCGCCGGTTATCACGGTGAAGGCAGAACTGCCTACCATCGCTGTTGACACGGACAGCGCGGGCATCAACTGGAATGACTTTATTGAATCTGCGGTGGACGCTGACGGACTGGACATCAGCGGCAACATCAGTGCAGATCTCTCTGAACTGGATACAACAACTGCAGGAATCTATAACGTAGTAATCACTGCGACGGACTATGCAGGAAACACCGAGAGCGCAACGCTGGAGGTAACAGTGGCGGCAGAATAATCATCATTTGGAAGGGGCGGGAGAGCACGGCTGTGCCTGCCCCTTTCCTATGAAATTAGGAGAGGAAGCCTTTATGAAGCTGAAAAAGAACGGAAAGTTAATAGCGGGACTGACAGCGGCGGGGATTGTTGCAATTATCTGCGCGGTGGCGCTCTGGCCGGATTCGGACAGAGAGGTGAACGCAGTTCCAAAGGAGGCGACCGCCTCATATGAGGAGAGCTACAGAGAGTATCTGGAAGAACATGAATACGCGGGAAGTCTGTCCGACGGTGAAATGACGGTAGATCTGGAGAAATTCACCGTGTCGGCGGATATGGTTGCGAATGTAGGAGAGCAAGGAATCCTGACGGAGGATAACGGAACGATCACATGGGAGTTTCAGGTGGCACAGGCAGGCTTTTACAATGTAGAGCTTGGCTATATCGCGCTTCCCGGAACGACCTCGGATATCCAGAGAAAGGTTTATATAGATGGGGAGGTTCCCTATGAGGCTATGTCACAGATCGTGTTAAAGCGCTGGTGGCAGGACGGGGACATCCGGGTCAAAAATGAAAACGAGATCCGTCCCGAGGCGACGGAGATTTACTGGGAGACAAAGTGGTTTCTGGAGGATTACCAGAGAAGAAATAATGAGCCGCTTGTCGTCTGGCTTGAAAAAGGAAAGCATACAATCGGATTTGAGGTCATCAAGGAGCCGTTGGAATATACATCCATTACCTTTAAGGCGGCTGCACAGCCGGAGAGCTACGAGCAGAGCATACAGGAGCTGAAAAATCAGTATCCGGTTTACAGCGGCGAGAACATTATCTGTCAGGCGGAGCGCAGAGAGGATGCGACGGTCGGAATCGTAAAGAGCTCCTCCTCCATCAATATCCAGAAGAATTATTCGGACAGTGAGCTCCAGCCCTATCATCCGTATCATATCATCTATAACACGGTGGGCGCGGAGAACTGGGCGCAGCCCGGAGATTCTGTCACATGGCAGGTCGAGGTCGGCGAGGAAGGGCTGTATGAATTGTCCTTCAAGGGACGCCAGAACCTCAACAGAGGCGTGACAAGCTACCGGAGACTGTACATCAACGGCGAGGTGCCGTATGAGGAGATGCAGGCAATCGGCTTCGAGTACCAGAACGGCATGAATCATTACACAGTGGCAGATCAGGAGGGAAACGCTTATCTGTTCCATCTGAAAGCGGGAGTCAACACGATTACCCTTGAAAATGTCATGGGGCCGATGGGAAGCATCATCACGCAGGTCGAGGAGAGCATGGCGGTGCTGAACGGCATGTATCTGGATGTGATCCAGCTTACCGGTCAGGTGCCGAACCGGTTCATCGATTATGAAATTGTAAAGAAGCTGCCGGAATTTGCCGGAACAATGCGGGAGGAGAGCGAACGCCTGTATGACATTGTGGGGAAGATTGTCGCTATCACGGGAGAAAAGGGCGAGAACACAGCCATGCTTGAAAAGATGGCTTTAGAGGCTTCGTGGCTGGCGGACGATCCCGAGAGCGTTATCATGGAGCTTGGGCAGTTTAAGAACAACGTTTCTGCGCTTGGAACATGGCTTGTCAATGTGGCATCCATGCCGTTGGAGCTCGATTACCTGACACTCAGCAGCGAGGGCGCGGAGCTTCCGAAGGCACAGGATTCATTCTGGGCGGGACTTGGCAACGGCACGGTGAGATTTTTCTCCACTTTCTTTATAAAGAACAGCCAGATCACGGAGGACAGTGCGGAAAACACCTCCGGCAGCCTGAAAGTCTGGCTGGCATCCTACGGACGTGAGCAGGCGCAGATGATCCAGAATATGATCGAGGAAGAGTTCACACCGGAGACTGACATCAGTGTCAATTTGCAGCTGATACCGGTGGATGTGGTGCTGCGGGCGGCGCTGGCAGGAAACGGCCCCGACGTGGTAATCGGACTCGGACAGACGACTCTTCAGGACTTTGCAATGCGTAATGCCATCAAGGAGCTGTCCTGTCTCGATGGCTACGAGGAAGCGACAGAGCGGTTTTATGAAAGCTCGCTGGAGGCATCCGCATTCCAAGGGGGATATTACGGAATTCCGGAGCAGACGACCTTCATGATGCTGTTTACAAGAGATGACATTCTCGAGGATCTGGGGCTCGAGGTGCCGGAGACATGGACGGAGCTGCGTGAGATGATTCCCGAGCTTCAGAAGAATAATTATAACGTCTACATACCGAATGTACAGCAGACCGAGGCATCCATGAGCAGCAGCTCCATCGCCTACAACATGAACCTGTATCTGGGCATGGTGATACAGAACGGCGGAACACCGTATCTCGGTGAGGGCGTGGACTACGGAATCCAGAGCGGACTGGCAGAGGATGCGGCGATGCTTGCCTTCAAGGACTACACGGATTTCTTCACGGGCTATGGACTGGATGTACAGGTTGATTTCAGCAATCGTTTCCGGACGGGAGAGATTCCGGTCGGCATCACGGGTTACACGACCTTTAATCAGCTGGAGATTTTCGCACCGGAGATCAAGGGTCTGTGGAGCTTCCACCCGATTCCCGGAGTACGGCAGGAGGATGGCAGCGTTGACAGGGCATTTGCAGTTGACACCGTCCAGTCTGTGATCATGGCGAAGACGAGAGATCTGGATGCGTCATGGGAATTCCTGAAATGGTGGACTTCCACGGAGACGCAGCTGCAGTTTGCAAACTCTCTCGAAGCGCTCATGGGAACCTCGGCGCGATATGCCGCGGCTGACCCGGAGGTATTAAAGCAGCTGCCGTGGAGCAATGCGGAGCTGGAAAGCCTGCTGGTACAGTTTGACGAGTCGGTCGGAATACAGGCGGTGCCCGGAAATTACATGACGACCCGTATGGTACAGTATTCCTTTAATGATGTGGTATCGGAGAACGCAAATCCGAGAGAGACCTTATATCTGAATATCAAGGACATCGACCAGGAACTGACGAGGAAGCGCGACGAGCTTCATCTGTCGGTAGCAGAGTAGAAGGGAGGAGAGGACATGAAGAATAAGAAACATGAGAGCGTTGCGACGGTCTGGAAAAAACATAAATATAAGTACCTTATGATCGCTCCCTTCGGAATCCTGTTTATTGCGTTTACGCTTTTGCCGGTGCTGGTTTCCATCGTCCTTAGCTTTACCTCCTTCAACATGGTGGAGGCGCCACAGTTTGTCGGCTGGAAGAATTATCTTGATCTGGTCGTATATGATCCGGTCTTCCTGACGGCAATTAAAAACACGCTTTTCTTTGCAATTATCACGGGCCCGGTCAGCTATATCATGTGCTTCCTGTTTGCATGGATGGTAAATGATCTGCCGAGAATCCCCCGGGCGATCATGACGCTGGTATTTTACGCGCCGTCGATCTCCGGCAATGCCTATCTGGTGTGGAAGCTGCTCTTTTCCTCGGATTCCTACGGCTGGGTCAACGCGTGGCTGATGAAGCTCGGTATCACGCAGGAGGCGGTATACTGGCTCGTGACAAAGGAGTACATCATGCCGATCCTGATTATCGTGCAGCTCTGGCTGAGCCTCGGCGTCAGCTTCCTGACTTTCATAGCGGGCTTCCAGAACCTCGATAAGTCACTGCTGGAGGCAGGCTCCGTGGAGGGAATCAAGAACCGCTGGCAGGAGCTCTGGTACATCATCCTGCCGTCCATGAAGCCGCAGCTGATGTTCGGCGCGGTAATGCAGATCACGGGTTCGCTGTCCGTATCGCAGCTGTCAATCGATCTGGTTGGTTTCCCCTCTGTCAGCTATGCGGGACACACGATCCTGACACATCTGCATGACTACGGAAACGTCCGCTACGAGCTGGGCTATGCCTGTACGATTGCGGTGATCCTGTTCCTGATTATGATGTTCTGTAACATTGTTGTGCAAAAACTGCTGCGGAAGCTGGACTAAGGGGGGAAGACGATGAAGCTTATCAGATTGATCAGCCATAAATTAAAGCAGCGGAAGCTGAAGAGAAGAAACCGCAGTCTGGGCGGCGACATCATTCTGTTTGTCGTGCTTGGTCTGTTCGGCCTGTTCAGCCTTTTCCCTCTGGTATATACGATTGTCAGCGCGTTCAAGCCGCTTTCGGAAATTTTTATTTTCCCGCCGCGCCTGACGGTGGACAATCCGACACTCGACAATTTCTTTGATCTGGGAACAATCATTGAAGACTTTACGGTGCCGCTGTCCCGCTATCTCTTCAACACACTTATCATCACGGGTGTGGGTACGTTCGGGACAGTATTTCTGGGATCGATGGCGGCATATCCGCTTGCAAAATATGTGTTCCCGGGCTCTAAGCTCATGGGAAACCTGATTGTCTACTCGCTGATGTTCAGCACCTCCGTGACGGCGATCCCGAATTACCTGATTATGAGCGGACTGCATCTGATCGACACCTACTGGGCGGTCATCCTGCCTGCGGTGAGCGGGACGCTGGGGCTTTACCTGATGAAGAACTTTATGGTACAGGTTCCCGACGATATGCTGGAGGCGGCAAAGATCGACGGCGCTTCGGAGTTTGGCATTTATTTCAAGGTTGTCATGCCGCTCTGCAAACCGGCGTGGATTACACTGATCATCCTCTCCTTCCAGCAGATGTGGGGAACGACAGGCGGCGTATTCATTTATTCCGAGGAATTGAAGCCTCTGAGCTATGTGCTCTCCCAGCTTGCAAGCGGGGGCATTGCCAGAACCGGTGTAACCTCGGCGGTGTCGCTGATTATGATCATCGTTCCGATTACCGTATTTGTCATTTCGCAGAGCAACGTCATTGAGACGATGGCGACCTCTGGAATTAAGGGATAGGAGGGATGGCATGAAAAAGAAACGATGGAAATGCATGGCGGCAGGTCTGCTGGCGGCGCTGATGCTCCCTATGACAGCACATGCGACAACGGCTGACGGAAGCAATGTCGTGTATGACGGTTATACCTATAACTACTACCTTGATACAAAGGAAAGCCCGGCGACGTTCCTGCTGGAGAGAACGATCGGTGCGGAGAATATGAACGGAACCGCATTTTCCGGCGTGGACGACATCGACACCAGCAGCGACGGCAGAATCTTTATTGTCGATTCCGTGGAGAGCAGGGTCAATGTCGTGGATTCGGAGGGCGTCTACCTGTACTCGGTAAAGCTGCTGAGAAACCCGGACGGAAAGATTGCACTTGACGAGGCGGGAAATCAGATTGTGCTCACCTCGCCGGAGGGAGTCTGGGTACATGAGAAAGAGCAGGAAATCTATATCGCAGATACGGGAGCGGGGAGAATCGTCGTCCTGAATCTGGAGGATTACACGCTGAAACGAATCATAGAGAGACCGGCAACGCTGTCCGGGGACACTGTCTTTAAGCCCTCCAAGATAACGGTTGACCTTGCAAACCGCATCTATGTGGTGGTGCAGTCCAGCTATGAGGGCATTCTGGAGCTGACGTCGGAGGGAGAATTCAGCGGGTATTATGGCGTGAATGTGCCGCAGTACAGCGTCATGGATTATTTCTGGAAATCCGTTTCCAGTGACGAGCAGAAGGCGCAGATGGCGAAGAGCTATGCTCCTGCATTTAACAATATCACGCTCGACGGCGAGGGCTTTGTCATGGCTGTCACCTATGACAGCTCGGCACAGGACAGCGTTTTCCGGCTTAATTCCAAGGGTGAAAACGTGCTCCGTGAGAAGGAGAACCTGCCTGTTGTGGGCGACACATGGTACATCCATGCGGATGATCCGGCGAGCCAGTTTGTGGACATCGCGGTGACGGACTACGGTACATACGCTGTGCTGGATCGGACGAAGGGGCGGATCTTTCTCTACAACTTCGACGGAGAGCTTCTGAACGTGTTCGGCAGCACCGGAAACCTCAAGGGCGAATATAAGGAGCCGGTCGCGGTTGCGTGGCTCGGCGACAAGCTTGTGACGGCGGATAAGACATTGAAATGCGTCTATATCCTCAGCCCCACGGCGTTCGGCAAAGCGGTGCTCGAGGGAAATGAGAATTATTATTATGGCAACTGGGATGAAGCTTTGCAGGCGTTCGAGAAGGCGGTGGCGCTGAATGCAAATTATGAGGTTGCCTACAGCGGGATAGGAAAGAACTATCTCATGAAGAATGACTACAAGACGGCGATGTACTACTTCAAGCTGGGCAACAACCGTGAATTTTATTCCAAGGCGTACAACGGCTACCGCGGCGAGTGGCTGGAGAGCCATTTCGGCGTTATCATGACGGTTCTTGTGCTCCTTGTGGCAGCAGTCCTGCTCTCGGAGATCCGTTACCACACCGGACATGCGGCGAAGAAAAAGCAGCCGAGACTTACCGGCGGCAAGCTGTATTATCTCAGAAGGTCGATGATCCATCCGTTTGACGCATTCTACGAGATGCGTTTCAGAGGAAAGGGAAGTCTGATAGCAGCGGTGGTTTCCATTGTGCTGTTCGGCATTTTGCAGTGCGTGCGCTACCAGTATACCGGCTTTATCATGAACCGTGCACAGGTGGCGAGCATGAACAGTCTTTCTGTTTTTGCCACATGGGTTGCCGGAATCATCCTGTTCATTGCGAGCAACTGGGCGGTGACAACGCTGCTGAACGGTAAAGGCGGGATGGCGGACATTACGGAGGTCGTGGGATATTCCCTGATTCCCGTGGAGCTTGCGATGATCTTGCACATCATCTTGAGCAACTTTGTCATTCTGGAAGAGGGAATGATCATCAATGTGCTTGTCGGAATCGGAATTGTATGGTTTCTGTTCATGGTGATTGCCGGGCTTTGTACGATCCATGAGTACGGCCTCGGGAAGAATATCGCGTCGATCTTTCTCAGCTTTGTGGCTGCGGCGATCATCATCTTCCTCGGCGTGCTGTTCTTTACACTGATAGAGCAGATGATAACCTTTATTGTCGATGTTGCCCGTGAATTTATCCGCAGAATGTAGGAGGCAGAGTATGGCAGAAAAAATAAAAGCATTTTATGCAAAACATACGATCAGCAAACTGCTTCTGACGGTGGCTGCCGTGGCGGCTCTGATCTATGTGGCGGTGAGCATTCCCGTATGGGCGGTGAAGAGGGCGGATGTGCCGGAGGTATCGTCCAGGGCGCCGCTCGAGGGCACAAAAATTGCAAACGATTCGGGAAAGCTTCGCCTTGCGGAGAGCGAGGGCGTTGTTCTGGAGCTGGATACGGAGACGCTGACCTTTGAGGTGACGAACGCGGAGGGAAAGAAATTTTCCAGTGCGGTCAAGGGCGTGGAGACGGGGAGCGAACGGGCGCTCCTGACAGTCAGCTATCTCGGGGAGGACAATAACCTGTACGAGTGGAATTCCTACGATCAGTGCGTGGCGCTCGGCAGCTATGAGTTGTATCAGCTTTCCAATGGTATCAGGATCGATATGAATCTGAACGAGGGTGAGTCCAACCGATTTTACGAGTACCTCCCGAAGAAGATGTCGCCTGAGAGATATAAGGAGATGTTCAAGGGCGGCATAGAGCAGCTCCGGGACAGCGGGGAACTGGATTCCGCCAAGGCGGACAGATACCTTCAGACTCTCTCGCTCGTCTATAAAAAGAGCCTGCAGGAGGAGTGCTATGCAGTGACCTACACCGGGACACCGCCCGCGAGTGCGGTGAACCAGATGATCGAGGTCGCCGGGCTTGTCGGCTATACAAGGGAGATGCTGCTGGAGGATGCGGATACCTTTGATTTCAGTGTCAATTTCACAGAGCCGGCGGAGTTTCACATTGTGCTTGAGGTGACGCTGGATAAGGGAGAGCTTGCCGTACATATTCCCGGAGGTGCCTGTACCTCGGAAAATGATTTCTACACATTGCAGAATATCAGGGTATTCCCGAATTTTGGGGCGGTATCCTCGGAGCAATATGCCGGCGGAAGCATCCTGCTCCCGGATGGAAGCGGCGCACTGGTTGACTTTAACTCCTATCAGGCGCAGGTGAGGGATTACGAGAGACCCTTGTACAACAATGATTTCTATAAGGATTACGCCTTCGCACCGCAGTACGGCGAGGAGCTGTATATGCCGGTGTTCGGAATGCTTTACGGCTCGGAGGATGCGAGGGAGAAGGGCTTTCTGGCGATTGTGGAGGAGGGCGGCAGAAATGCTTACATCCACATGAAGCTGGCGAGTGTCGGTGCGGAAAGCTCCAAATATAATAAAGTTTACGCCTCCTTTGACCTGGCGCAGTACACCAAGGTCAAGATCAACGGTGCGTACAGCAGCAGCTCTGCAAATTATCTCGTGAACACGGGAATGCAGGATCTGGACTGCACCGTGCGTTACCTGCTTTACGGAGCGGGAAGCGGGTATTATGAACTGGCGAAGGGTTACCAGTCATACCTTGCGGAGACGGAAGGAATTGAGGCGGATTATGGTGACGGAGCGGCGAAGCTGTATCTGGAGGTCGTGGGCGCGCTGAACCTCACAAGACGTTTTGTCGGGATCCCTTACAGCAGCAGCTATTCCCTGACGGACTATGAGGAGCTGGGCAAACTGATGACGGAGCTTGACGGCATCGACTGCTACATTCAGTACGACGGCGCGTTCAATGACGGTTGGAACGGCGAACTGAATAATGGCGCGTCTCTGTCGGGCGTCAACGGAAGCAAGAAAGAATGGGCAGCGGTCAGACAGCTTGCGGCGGAAAAGGGAATCACACTTTTCCCGGGCACAAGTCTGTCGAGGGTATGGCAGAGCGGAAACGGCTTCCGTGCCTCGAGACAGGCACTCAGGGATTTCGCAAACGAACCGGCTGAGCTGTCGAGATATGCGGCGGTGGTCGGAATCCAGATACAGGCGTTGGCGGACGGACTGGAGCATGACAGCTACTATACGGTGGCGCCGCGCTATCTGGATGCGGTGACTGACCGCTTCCTGAAGGAGGCGGGAGACTATGACTGTTTCGCGGTCGAGGATCTTGCCGGAATGTACTATGCGGATTACCGCTTTAACGGATTCGTGAGCGGAGAACAGGCGAACCGGATACTGGAGCGGAACCTGCAGAAGCTCTCTGAGGGAAGGCAGCTTGCGCTGAAAAATCCCCACATGGATAAGATCGGCTACGGAAGCATTGCCGTGGATATTTCGAGGGAGAGCAGCGATTACATCACCTTTGCACGGACGATTCCCTTTAAACAGCTCGTCCTGAATGGGCTGATCGAGTATACGACCGAGAATGTCAATCTGGCATCCGAGGACGCTGCGTACTTTGTCCTGCAGGCGGTCGAGACTGGCGCATATCCGAAATTTATTCTGACGGCAAAGAGCGTGGATGTGCTGAAGGACAGCGATTACAGCTACCTCTATTCTGTACAGTATTCTCTGCTCAAGGATAAGCTGGCGGCTGTTTATGAGGAGTGTGCGGCGGCGAGGGAAAAGATCGGAACCGCTGAGATCACGGGTCATGAATGTCTCGCAGACGGTGTGTACAGGACGACCTACGCAACCGGCGTGACAGTAGTGGTAAACTATAATCTCTATCCTGTGAGCATCGACGGCGGTGCGGAAATCGGAGCGCAGGGCTATCTGATAGAGGAGGTGGAAGGATGAAAGGGTTCGCGGGAAAGCTGCCTTACAGAACAAGAAGAAAAATAAACGGACTGATCTTTGCGGCTCCGTTCATCATCGGCTTCATTGCCTTCTTCCTCATGCCGCTCATCAATACTGTCTACTATTCCTTTAACAAGGTCGGCGTGGGAGAAAAAGGCGGTATGACCTTCGAGTGGGTCGGGCTTCAGAATTACGTTGACCTCTTTGCAACGGAGGTGACGACGACATCGCAGCCGATGGCGAGACTGTTCACGGAACAGAATCTGCACATGGTGCTCAGTGTTCCGCTGATCGTTATTTTCAGTCTGTTCATGGCGCTGCTGGCAAACCGGAAGTTTAAGGGTCGGGCTCTCGTCAGACTGATCTTCTTCCTGCCGATCATTCTTGGCATCGATGTCGTTGTGGAGATGCTGACGATGACGACCGGCGTGGAATCGCTCGACACCGGAAGCAGCCTGCTGAGCGGAAGCTATGTCACTCTGTTCATGGTCAGAATACTGAATGTGCCGAGAAGGATTCTCTATCCGATCATGAGCTACGTTGAAAACATCTTCGAGCTGATCTCGCAGGCGGGTGTTCAGACGCTGGTATATCTGACGGCGCTGCAGTCGATCAGCCCGAGCCTTTACGAGGTGGCGAAGATGGAGGGCGCGACGGCGTATGAAACCTTCTGGAAGGTCACGATACCGTCCATCATCCATATCACGCTGTTCGTGGTGATTTATACGGTGGTCGATCTGTTCCTGAGGTCGCCCATCGCCGAGGAAGCGTATTCCTTCGCGTTCACCCAGAGCAAGATCGGTGTCGGTTCGGCGCTGTCGGTCGTTTACATCTTTAACGTGATACTGATGCTTGGCGTTGTCATGCTGCTGTTGGGAAAGGTGGTAAAGAAAAATGCAAAATAATACAGAGCTTTCCGTTTACCTTGTCAAGAACAGGGCGAAAAAGGGAATTGTGAAATTCTTTACGACAGTGCTGATTATGGGACTTTGCTTCACGATCATTTATCCCATTGTGAGCCTTGTGCCGATCGTCTTCTCCTCTGTGGAGGAGCTCGGAAATCCGAATGTCATCTGGATTCCGCTGGAACATTCACTGGTCAGCTTCAAGGCGGCGGTGAGGTTTATCATGCCGGAGGGACTGATGACGATGGTGAAATCCGTTCTCTACGCGGTGGGGATTATGGTGGTTCAGGTCTTCTTTTCCGCGATGACGGGCTATGCACTTGCAAGGGTGGATTTCCCGGGGAGAAAGCTTGTTTTCGGCATGGTAATACTGGTCTTTCTGCTGCCGAGACAGTCTCTGCTGCTGGCGCAGTACATATATTTCAACCATTTCGATGTGCTGGGAATTATGAACCTCTTCACGGAGGCGGGGGAGATCAACCTCATCAACAATCCGGTGGTACTTGTGCTGTTGGCGGTGTTCGGCTTCGGTGTGAGCCAGAGCCTGTTCATCTTCCTGTTCAGCCAGTTCTTCAGGAATATTCCGAAGGAGCTTGAGGAGGCGGCGCTGATTGACGGCTGCGGCTTTTACAGAACCTATTTCCGCATCATGATCCCCAACGCGATCCCGATCATTTCGACCGTCGGCATCCTGTCGTTCGTCTGGAACTACGGGGATACCTACTATACGAATTATTTTAACCCGAAGGGAACCTATATGAGCACCATTCTGTCTTCCACCTTCAGTTCGGCAAACAAGGAGTATATCATGAATGCCGTGCAGACATGGTTTGAGATTCCGCTGGTGCCGGATATGGCGTTTGACGCGGTCAAGCAGGCAGCAGTGCTGATCTTCCTGATACCGCTGCTGATCGTCTATCTGATCGGACAGCGGAAGCTCGTGGAAAATATGGAGAATTCCGGTCTTGTCGGCTAATGGGATGGAAGGGAGCAGTATTGAATAATAAGAAGAGAAAGAGAATGCTTTTGACGCTTCTGGGCTTGTGCGCCCTGACCGCGGGCTGCGGCAGGGAGGCGATCCCGGAGGAGATTCCGGCGGAGGAGGTACAGGACGCCGGAGAGAGCAGTCAGGTGGAGGAAATGAACTACAGCAGGATTACGGTCGATGAGGGTACGACCTATCAGACGATGGAGAGCTTCGGAACGAGCGGAGCATGGTGGAGCCAGTATGTCGGAGGCTTCACAAAGGATGCCAAGGAAACGGGAGGCACGACAAGGGACGACATCGCAGAGCTTTTGTTTGACAGGGAAAAAGGAATCGGGCTGACCTGTTACCGGTATAACCTAGGAGCGGGCTCGGTTGAGAGCAAGAACGGAACCTTCTGGGATAACCACAGGCGCGCGCAGAATTTCGAGACGGAACCGGGGGTTTATGATTTTACAAAGGATGAAAATGCCGTGTGGTTTCTGCATAAGGCGACGGAGCTCGGAGCTGAGGAGGTAGTGCTCTTCTGCAACAGCCCGCTGGTCAGGCTTACGGAGAACGGGCTGCCCCATATGAGCGAGGGCGGCAGCAGAACCAACCTTGCGAAGGAAAATTACGGCGAATTTGCGAAGTATTGCATGGATGTCGCAGAACATTTCATAGAAGAGGGCGTGCCGGTGAAATTTATTTCGCCGATCAACGAGCCGCAGTGGGACTGGTATAACGGACAGGAGGGCTGCCATTATTCGCCCACAGAGGTTGCGGCGGTGTATCTGGCGTTCCTGGATGAGCTGGAGAGTAGACCGGCGCTGGAGGGCGTAAAGCTCTCGGGCCCCGAGAGCGGGGAGTGGAAGGGCGAGGCGACGAGCTATACCTCGGCAGTCCTGAGCAATGAGAGGCTCAGGGAGCATTTTGACACCATTGACAATCATTCCTACTGGTCGGGCGATGTCGATAAGCAGACCTTCAAGAACTGGATGATCGTCCATTACCCGGATGTCAAGCTGAGAACCAGCGAATGGTGCGAGATGGTAAACGGCTCGGATGTCACGATGGACTCCGCCTTTCATATTGCACAGGAGATTGCCTCCGACCTCCGTATTCTGGAGGTGGTGTCATGGCAGAACTGGGTTGCCGTTGCGCCGGGTGGCTACCGCGACGGTCTGATCTATATCGACGAGGCAAGCCAGAAATACAGGGCGCTGAAAAGGCTCTGGAGCTTTGGAAATTACAGCAGATATGTCCGCCCGGGATATGTGCGGGTAGACATTAAAACCGCGACGAGAGATCAGGAGAAGATGCTGCCGACCGCCTTTACCGGCACAAACGATCAGGGGAAGCGTGAGCTGGTGATGGTTTTTGTAAATGAGGGTGTCACGGATCAGGAATTCCTGCTGGAGAGCGCGGACGATTATCAGAGCATGAAAATTTATGTGACATCAGACGAGTATGACCTCGAGTGCACACAGGATGGAGTGTACCGTGCAGAGGATACAATTATAATTCCGAAACGAAGTGTGACGACGGTTGTACTGACACAGGACTAAAAAACAGAGAGAGAAAAAGTAAAAGAGAGGAAAGAAAGAGGGACAGGACATGAACAAATTTGAAGTGAAGGACACATTTTATCTGAACGGAAAGCCTTTTCAGATCATATCGGGGAGCATCCACTATTTCCGCATTGTGCCGGAATACTGGCGCGACAGGCTGGAAAAGCTGAAAAGCCTCGGAATGAATACGGTGGAGACCTATATTCCGTGGAACCTGCATGAGCCCAGAAAGGGAGAGTTTGTATTTGACGGCATCTGCGACGTGGTTCGCTTTGTGAAGCTCGCGGGGGAACTGGGGCTTTATGTCATTTTAAGACCCTCACCCTATATCTGTGCGGAGTGGGAGTTTGGCGGGCTGCCCGGCTGGCTGCTCTCGGGGGACGACATCCGTCTCAGGGTCAGCGGTTCGGCGTTCATGAAGCATGTACAGGAGTATTATGACGTTCTTCTGCCCAAGCTGAAGCCCTTACAGATCACGGAGGGCGGAAATGTCATTCTCATGCAGGTCGAGAACGAGTACGGCTATTTCGGGAACGATGAAAATTACATGAAGGAGCTGCGGGACATGATGCGGCGCGGCGGCATAGAGGTTCCTCTTATCACCTCCGATGAGCCGAAGGATGAGAGCCTGGAGGGCGGCAGCGTGGAGGGAGCGCTTCCGACCGGAAACTTTGGCTCCCACACAAAGGAGCGCTTCGAGATCATGAAGAAGCACGTCAAGGGCGGCCCGCTGATGGGCGCGGAATTCTGGGTCGGCTGGTTTGACCACTGGGGCAACGGCGGACACATGACGGGGAATCTCGAGCAGAGCGCGAAGGATCTTGACGAGATGCTGAAGCTGGGGCATGTCAATGTCTATATGTTCATTGGCGGAACAAACTTCGGCTTTATGAACGGTTCCAATTATTATGACACCCTCACGCCGGACGTGACCTCCTACGACTACGATGCCATTCTGACGGAGGCGGGCGATTTCACAAAGAAATATGAGGTCTATCGTGAGATCATCGGAAAATATACCGATCTGCCGGAAGTGACGCTCAGCACCCATATTGTCAAGAAGGACTACGGAACGGTGAAGGCGGTGCAGAAGGTTGGATTGTTCGAGGCATTGGAGGATATTGCGGTGCCTGTCAGCAGCCCGTACACCCAGTCGATGGAGCGTCTGGGACAGTATTACGGCTATATCCTCTACGCATCCCGGATCAGGAACGAGCGTCATCTGGAAAAGATACGCCTGCACAAGGCAAACGACAGGGCAAATATTTTCCTGAGAGAGGAAAGACTGCTGAATCTGTATGACAGGGAGCTTCTGAAGGAATGGAAGCTGGATGCCGATGCGGAACCGGGCGACGAGCTGCGCATTCTGGTGGAAAACATGGGCCGTGTGAATTTCGGGCCGCGTATGGAGGAGCAGAGAAAGGGAATCGACGGCTGCGTCCAGATTAATGGACACATGCATCACAACTGGGAGCAGTACTGTCTGCCGCTTGACAATCTCGACAGGCTCGACTTTGAAAAAGGCTATACGGAAGGGCTTCCCGCATTTTACCGCTTTGAGCTGGATGTGGAGGAGAAGGGAGATACCTTCGTAGAGCTGGACGGCTGGGGAAAGGGCTGCGTCTTCGTCAATGGTAAGAATATCGGAAGATTCTGGGAGATCGGGCCGCAGAAACGACTCTATATACCGGCGCCGCTGCTGAAAGAAGGCCGGAATGAAATTATAGTATTTGAGACGGAGGGCAAGACAAGCGGAGAAATCAGCTTCCGCGCACAACCGGATATTGGATAGGATATCGGATAAAGGGAAAGGAGATGACAAAACATCTCCTTTTTTGACAAATTAAATTGTGGCATAGTGTTGTCGAGTGTGTTATACTTTAGATATTCGTGGGGTGTACGCATATGAAAAAGAGAATCAGATTAAAGGGTCGTATTAAGACCTACATACAGTTTAGTATTTATCTGGGGATACTGCTTTTCTTCGTGGATGCTGCAATGTTTCTGATCGATGTGCGGTCGGGGGCTCTTCTGACAGGTTATACGCTTGTCTATTTCGCAATCACACTGTCCCTCTATTTTTATAATAAGCCCATCATTATGAATGAGCTTATCAGCTTTGCCACAGAGTACGGACAGATTCAGAGGAAGCTGCTGCGTGATATGGATCTTCCCTACGCGCTGCTGGATGACAACGGCAAGGTGATCTGGACAAATATTGCCTTCGAGGCGGTCATACATCAGCCCAAGGGCTATACAAAGTCGATCACGGCGCTCTTCCCGACGATCACAAGGGACCGGCTGCCGGATGACAGCGGCGTGGATGAGGCGCAGTACGAGCTGGAATACGACGGCAATGAATATATTGCCAAATTTAAGAAGATCTCGCTGAAGGAAATGGCGGAGCACAGCGACATGATCGAGGCGAAGGACTACAACGGCTATCTGATCGCAGTCTATCTGTATGACGAGACGGCGCTGCACATTGCCCTGCAGGAGGTGGATGACCAGAGTCTTGCCGTGGGAATGATTTACCTCGACAACTACGAGGAAGCGCTCGAGAGCATAGAAGAGGTCAGACGTTCGCTGCTGATCGCGCTGATCGACCGTAAGGTCAACAAATACATTTCCGGCTATGACGGCATCTGCAAGAAGCTCGAGAAGGACAAATATCTTGTCATTCTCCGGAAGAAGATGATTGCACAGCTGCAGGAGAGCCGCTTTGATCTGTTGGAGGAAGTGAAGACGGTCAACATCGGAAACGAGATGGCGGTGACGCTCAGCATCGGTGTCGGTCTCGACGGACTGACCTATGCCCAGAACTATGAGTTCGCGCGCAATGCCATTGATCTTGCGCTGGGACGCGGCGGCGACCAGGCGGTCATCAAGACGCCGGAGAGCATTACCTATTACGGCGGCAAGAGCCAGCAGGTAGAGAAAAATACAAGAGTGAAGGCGCGGGTGAAGGCACATGCACTCCGCGAGATTATCACCGGCAAGGATCTTGTGCTCGTCATGGGACACCGCATGCCGGACGCCGACAGCTTTGGCGCGGCGGTGGGTATCTACCGCGTTGCGCAGACCTTGGGAAGAAAGGCGCATATCGTACTGAATGATGCGACACCGAATATTCAGCCGATGGTGGATATGTTCATCGGCAATACGGAATATGAGGAGGACATGATTATAGGGAACCAACAGGCAATTGAGGCCGCCGGCGGAAACTGTGTACTTGTGGTCGTGGACGTAAATAAGCCGTCCATCACGGAATGCCCCGATCTGCTGCGCTTCTGCAAGTCGGTCGTTGTGCTGGATCACCACAGGCAGGGAACGGAGACAATCGAGAATGCGACGCTCTCCTATGTCGAGCCGTATGCGTCCTCGGCTTCGGAGATGGTGTCGGAGATTCTGCAATATACCTACGACAATATCAAGATACGCACCGAGGAGGCGGACTGTCTCTACTCCGGTATTATGGTTGACACGAACAATTTCATGACGAAGACCGGTGTGAGAACCTTTGAGGCAGCAGCGTTCCTGAGACGGAACGGCGCGGATGTGACGCGCGTGCGTAAGCTGTTCAGAGAAGATGCACTGGAGTACAAGGCGAAGGCGGATGCCGTCAGTCAGGCAGAGATCTATAAGCAGTATTTTGCAATCTCGATCTGCACGGCAGATGAGCTTCCCAGCCCGACGATCATCGGCGCACAGGCTGCAAACGAGCTGCTGAACATCAAGGGAATCAAGGCAAGCTTTGTATTGACGGACTATCAGGGCAAAATTTATATCAGTGCGCGCTCCATCGATGAGGTCAATGTACAGGTCATCATGGAGAGAATGGGCGGAGGAGGTCATCTCAGCACTGCCGCCTGCCAGATGGAGGGCGTCGGTGTGATCGAGGCAATAGGCGCCTTGAAGCGCACAATAGATTCTATGCTTGAAAATAACGAAATATAAGGAAGGGACGAGGACAAATGAAAATTATTCTGTTACAGGATGAGAAGAAGCTTGGCAAGAAGGGTGACATTATTGAAGCCAGCGAAGGATACGCAAGAAATTATATTCTGCCGAAGAAGATCGGCGTGGAAGCAACCGCAAAGAATATGAACGATCTGAAATTACAGAAGGCAAATCAGGAGAGAATCGCGCAGGAGCAGCTAGATGCGGCGAAGGCGCTTGCGGCAGACCTTGAGAGCAAGATTGTCGTTGTGAAGATCAAGGCGGGTGAGGGCGGAAAGACCTTCGGTTCTGTTTCCTCCAAGGAAATTGCGGCGGCATTGAAGGAGCAGCATCAGATCGAGATTGATAAGAAGAAGCTGCAGCTTGCCGAGGCGTTGAAGAATTTCGGCAGCTATGAGGTTACGGTCAAGCTGCATCCGCAGGTGACTGGCAAGGTTACGGTTAAGGTGACGGAAGCGTAGGGGAAGTTGCGATATGCCTGCTATGGAAGAAAATGTGATAAAAAGAATATTACCCCACAGCGTTGAGGCAGAGCAGTCTGTCATCGGTTCCATGATTATGGACAGGGAAGCTATTGTGGTAGCGTCCGAGCTGATAACAGGCGAGGATTTCTATAACAGGCAGTACGGCATCCTCTTTGAGACGATGGTAGAGCTGAACGATGCGGGGAGCCCGGTCGATCTTGTCACCTTACAGAATAAGCTGAAGGAGAAGGATGTGCCGCCGGAGGTGAGCAGTCTGGAGTTTGTCCGGGATCTGATCACGGCGGTTCCGACCTCGGCAAATATCAAGTATTATGCCAACATTGTCGCGGAAAAGGCGACGCTTCGCAGGCTGATCCGCCTAAACGAGGAGATTGCGAATACCTGTTACGCGGGCAAGGAAAGCCTTGAATACATACTTGAGGACACAGAGAAGCGGGTGTTCCAGCTCGTGCAGAAGCGGACGACTGATGACTTTGTGCCGGTTCGGCAGATTGTCATGAACGCCATGGATAAGATCGAGACGGCGGCGAAGAACAAGGGAAGTGTTACCGGTATTCCGACCGGCTTCATCGACCTTGACTACCGGACTGCCGGGATGCAGCCCTCCGACCTGATTCTGGTCGCGGCCCGTCCTTCTATGGGAAAGACGGCATTCGAGCTGAATCTGGCACAGTACATGGCCTTTAAGAAGAACCTGACGGTTGCACTGTTCAGTCTGGAAATGAGTAAGGAGCAGCTAGTAAACCGTATGTTCTCGCTGGAATCCAATGTGGATGCCCAGAAGCTGCGAACCGGACAGCTGAACGACGAAGAGTGGGAGCGGCTGATTGAGAGCGCTGGTACAATCGGAAAATCGAAGCTGATTATTGACGATACACCGGGTATCAGCATTGCCGAGCTGCGGTCGAAATGCAGAAAGTATAAGCTGGAGCATGATCTGTCGATTATTATGATTGACTATTTGCAGCTCATGTCCGGCAGCGGAAGAACGGAGTCCAGACAGCAGGAGATTTCAGATATATCCAGATCGCTTAAGGCTTTGGCGCGAGAATTGAGCGTTCCTGTGGTTGCGCTGTCACAGCTGTCACGAGCCGTAGAGCAGAGACCGGATCACCGGCCCATGCTCTCGGATCTGAGAGAGTCGGGAGCAATCGAGCAGGATGCCGATGTCGTTATGTTCCTGTACAGAGATGATTATTATAACCACGATTCCCCGGATAAGGGGGTTTCGGAGGTTATCATTGCGAAGCAGAGAAACGGCCCGATCGGTACGGTCAAGCTCGCATGGCTGCCGCAGTATACAAAGTTTGCAAATCTGGAACACAAGGCAAATGAGGAATTTTAACAGGATATTTACGAAAGAGAATGAGCAGAAGAGCTTGTTCTCTTTTTTTGTTGTTTTAATTAATAGATGGAAAACGATCTGTAGGAGGAAAGGAGATTGTATGAGCAACTATTTATTTATTTCTGATGCTGCCAAAGAGGTCAAGGTTGAGAGCCATGTTCTGCGCTACTGGGAGGAGGAGCTTCACCTTCCGATCAAGCGGAATGAGCTTGGACACCGCTATTATACACAGGAGGATGTGGAACGTTTTAAGGAGATTAAAGGATTGAAGGAGAGGGGACTACAGTTGAAGGCAATTAAAATGATTTTGAAGGACGGAAAACTGGATCTTTTACCGGCAGGAGAGAATGCAGGTGCATCGGAACCGCAGCCGACGGAGAAGCTGACTGAAGACGACAGACAGCCGGAGACTGAAAAAAAGGAGGAGGTACAACCTATGCTACAGACTGCCGAAAAGGAAAACAAGGGGCTGGCAATCGACATTATCAATTGCAGAAGCCGCACGATCGTCGAGGAATCGAAAGAGGACAAGTCCCGGAGATTACAGTGGCTATTGCAGCAGCTCATCAGGGAGACATTGCAGGAAAACAACGGCGAGCTTTGCAGGGAGATTAAGGAGAGTGTCGTCAAGGAGCTGGATTATCAGTTCAGAATGCAGGAGGAAAGGGAAGAGCTCCGGGATCAGAGAATGCTGGAGAGAGATGAGGAGCACTATAAAAAGATGGACGAGCTTCTTCGGAAGAAGAGCAGAAAGGTCTTTCCGATCGGCAAAAAAAAGAAGAGCACCCAGTAGGGTGCTCACACACCCGCGAAGGGTGTTCTCTTTTCGTTTGTATCTCTTAAGCCTCTGCGATAGCTCCGGTAGGGCACTGACCTGCGCAGGAACCACAGTCGATGCACTTATCAGCGTCGATCTCGAACTTGCCATCCCCCATGCTGATTGCTCCAACAGGGCACTGGGACTCGCATGCGCCACAAGCTACACAAGCATCACCAATTGCAAATGCCATAACTTTATCCTCCTTACTGTTTGATACAAATTTATCAATACCATAATAATTGTAATATAAAACACCCTGAAATACAACACCTAAATAAGAAAAATTATCTTTTAACCCTGCTGGAGTTCTGCGCGGCGTTTTCTGATGCCGTCCAGAATGACCGCTTTTTTCACTAAGAGTGTCTTTGTGTCCATTGCGGGAACACCCTTGAGCTTATAGGGAATGCCAAGGCTCTCATATTTCTTCTCGCCCATTGTATGATAGGGCAGGACATCCAGAGCCTTCAGGTTGGTAAACTGACCGATATAATAGCCAAGCTTGAACAAATACCTGTCGTCGTCCGTGATGCCGGGAACGACAACATGACGAATCCACATATCAATGTGCTTATCATTCAGATATTCGGCAAACTTTAAGATATTCGTGTTCGGCTGCTGGGTCAGATCCTTATGCTTTTCCGGGTCGATATGCTTGATATCCAACATGACGAGATCGGTCATGCTCATCAGCTTATCCATTTTCTCCATCAGTGCGGCATTGGAGGGGTTAAAGGCGATACCGGAGGTGTCAATACAGGTATGAATGCCGTGCTCCTTCGCCAGTGTGAAGAGGTCGATCATGAAATCTATCTGCATCAAGGGTTCGCCGCCTGTGACGGTAAGTCCGCCGCCGTTAACGTAAAACGCCTTGTTTCTTTCGTATTGTTCGATAATGTAGGAGGGTTCCATAAGTGTGCCTCCATTCATTTCCCATGTGTCCGGGTTGTGGCAATAGGCACAGCGCATAGGACAGCCCTGTACGAAAACAACAAAACGGGTGCCGGGACCGTCTACCGTTCCAAAACTTTCTAGGGAGTGAATCCTTCCGGGATGCTGTTCTTTGTTTCCCTGCATAAAAAGTTACCTTCACTTTCTTTTTTTGTTAAAAAGACCGGAAGGATTATCCTTCCGGTCCTCTGGTGTAATTACTTAGAATGACTCATGGAAAGTACGGGAGATAACATCAGCCTGCTGCTCGGGAGTCAGCTTGATGAAGTTTACAGCGTATCCGGATACACGGATTGTCAGCTGAGGATAGTTCTCAGGATGCTTCTGAGCGTCGAGTAATGTTTCTCTGTTCAGAACGTTTACGTTCAAGTGGTGGCCGCCTTTTACTGCGTAACCATCCAATAAGTTTACAAGGTTATCAACCTGTGTTGCACTTGCTGCCATGATTAATTCCTCCTTAAATATTTGTTGTTATTGATAATCATCTAAACCCTGTTCAAGGGTGGGTACACTGCAGGCTAACGGTGTCCGTGAACAATCCGTGCAGCCCATTGTCTGAACGTTCCTTGATTGCTTTTCTTCGGCGTCATATTCAACATTGACGTGTCCAACACCCTTGCTCATGCCGGAATCCAGCATCCTGACAAGGTCTTCAATCATTTTGTTTTCGTCCATAGTGTCTCCTTTAGATAAAGTCTTACTTGTTCAGATCTAACTCGATATCGCCGGCGAAGACCTGATCCTCCTTACCAAGAGCTCCAGGAATGATGGTGAAGGTATTGGAGATACCATCCTGTGCATCATTGAAAGGAAGCTTGGATACAGAAGACAGAGATGCAACTGCACCATGAGTATCACGGCCATGCATCGGGTTAGCACCAGGAGCGAAAGGCTGTCCCTTTCTACGTCCATCAGGTGTATTACCAGTAGCCTTACCGTAGGTAACGTTAGAGGTAATGGTCAGAATGGATGTTGTAGGGATACCATTTCTGTAGGTGTGATGTCTTCTTACAGCGGTCATGAAGGTATGAACAGCCCACTGAGCGATCTCGTCTACGCGATCATCATCATTACCGTACTTAGGGAAGTCACCGGTTGTCTTGAAGTCAACGATGATGCCGTCCTCATCACGGATAGGCTCAACCTTTGCGTACTTGATAGCGGACAGGGAGTCAGCAACGATAGACAGACCTGCAACACCGGTAGCAAAGTATCTCTTAACGTCTCTGTCATGAAGAGCCATCTCTGCTCTCTCGTAGCAGTACTTGTCATGCATATAGTGGATGATGTTCAGAGTATTTACATATACGTCTGCCTGCCACTCGATCATGTCAACGAACTTGCTTACAACATCATCATAGTCCAGAACATCGCCAACAACAGGACGATACTTAGGTCCAACCTGCTTCTTGGTAACTTCGTCTACACCGCCGTTGAGAGCGTACAGCAGACACTTAGCAAGGTTAGCACGAGCGCCGAAGAACTGCATTTCCTTACCGATAACCATGGAGGATACGCAGCATGCGATACCGTAGTCATCGCCGTGAGTTACTCTCATCAGGTCGTCGTTCTCGTACTGGATGGAAGAGGTTGTGATGGAGATCTTAGCACAGTACTTCTTCCAGCCCTCGGGAAGTCTGGTGGACCAGAGAACTGTCAGGTTAGGCTCGGGTGAAGAACCAAGGTTTTCAAGAGTGTGCAGGTAACGGAAGCTCATCTTTGTTACCATATGACGTCCGTCAACACCAACGCCGCCCAGAGACTCGGTAACCCATACAGGATCGCCAGCGAAGATCTGGTTGTACTCAGGTGTACGAGCAAACTTTACGCAACGCAGCTTCATGATGAAGTGGTCAACGAACTCCTGAATCTGCTCCTCGGTGAAGGTGCCGTTCTTGAGGTCTCTCTCTGCGTATACATCAAGGAAGGTAGAAGTACGTCCAAGGGACATAGCAGCACCGTTCTGCTCCTTAACTGCGCACAGATAGCCGAAGTATACAGCCTGAATAGCTTCCTGAACGTTTGTTGCAGGGTTGGAAATATCGCAGCCGTAGGATGCAGCCATTTCCTTCATCAGCTTAAGAGCTGTGATCTGCTCGGAAATCTCCTCACGAAGACGGATAACGTCATCGGTCATAACGCGGCCGGTGGAATCCTTCTGAGCCTGCTTGTCCTCGATCAGTCTGTCGATACCGTACAGAGCTACACGTCTGTAGTCGCCGATGATACGTCCACGTCCGTATGCATCAGGAAGACCGGTAATGATATGGGAAGTACGGCAGGCTCTCATCTCCTGATTGTAAGCGTCGAAGCAGCCTGCGTTATGTGTCTTTCTGTGAACAGAGAAGAACTCGGAGATCTCGGGATCTACTTCGTAGCCGTTATCAGCGCAAGCCTTCTCTGCCATACGGATGCCGCCGTAAGGCTGAAGAGATCTCTTGAAGGGCTTGTCTGTCTGGAAACCTACGATAGTCTCCTTGCTCTTGTCAAGGTATCCGGGACCATGGGAAGTGATAGTGGAAACAACCTTGGTGTCCATGTCAAGAACGCCGCCTGCTTCTCTCTCCTTCTTCTGCAGGTCAAGTACCATTGCCCAAAGGTCCTTTGTGTTCTGGGTAGGACCAGCAAGGAAGGACTCGTCACCATCGTAAGGATGGTAGTTTCTCTGGATGAAGTCACGAACGTTGACTTCTTTGTCCCATTTGCCACGCACGAAATCTGTCTCAATTGGTTTCATTTTGAAATGCCTCCTATAAAATTTGATTAGTATAATAGTAAAAATGTTACTTCTAATCTCTATGCACTATTATATGAAAAATCGCGAAGACAGTCAAGGTATGGGAATGCAGTTTAATGTACTTTTTTGTGTACAGCGAGCCATGCGCTCCGAAACAGGAAGCAGCTCCCGGGGAGCTTGCTCACAAGGGAGCAGTTTTCTGTTCCGGAGAATACGGCGACTGCCGTCAATCGAGATGAAGCGGAGCGGAATCGAGATTGCGCATGGCGCTCCGAAACGCAAAAGAATAACTTGTCAGATTTTGGGGAATAGCTTATACTGTTCATGAAAAAACAATGTCCCTGCGGGGTATTTTGAAAGGAGAACGAAATATGACCGGAATTACGAAGGAAATGACGATTGGCGAGATCCTGCGCGCGAATCCCGATGTTGCACCTGTCCTGATGGACGCGGGCATGCACTGTCTGGGCTGTCCTTCCGCACAGGGAGAGTCCCTGGAGGAGGCTGCAATGGTTCACGGCATTGATATTGATGCGCTTATGAAGGCAATTGAAGAGATGTAACAAAGGGAAAGCGCCCCCGAATTAAGGCGGAGGCGCTTTTGAACTTTAAGAAAAGAGTAAGTGCTTTGGATAGTGGATTTGATGCACGATGTATGAGAGAGAAGAAACCTAAAAAACATCACATCGGAGGTGTATTATGAAAAAAGGAAAGAATGAGCGCAGGATTACATTGGGGCAGCAGATCATTGTGGCAATGCTGATTATGCAGAGTGCTGTTATGGCTTTCTTGTCCGGAATGGTTGTTGCAGGGATTACAAAAAATACGAGGGCAGAAGCAATTGACAATATGGAGACAATTGTTCAGGAGCGCAGTCGGATTGTCGAAAATTACATTGAAAAGTCTGAAACGATTCTTGCCTCCTATAGCAGAGCCGGCGAAATCCTTTCTGTGATGAAAAATCCAAACAGCGCCACGGCGGTTGCAGCCGCACAGGCATATACAGAAAAATTTTCGGGGGATATTGATAACCTTGAAGGGCTGTATGCGAGTGAATGGGATACGCATGTGCTTGTACATACAAATCCTGCCGTGGTAGGAATCACGACCAGAACGGGTGATCCGCTTAAGGCGTTGCAGGATGCAATGCTTGCCACGGATGGTGTGTATAACACAGGTATCATAATTTCGCCGGCCAGCGGGGCGCAGATTGTCTCTATGTATATGGCAGTATATAATGAGAATGGTAAGCCCGCAGGGCTTGTCGGCGGCGGAATTTACACAGAGGGGTTGGTAGAGAGTCTGGACAGCTTGAGCCTGAATGGCATGGAAAATGCAGCTTACTGCATGATAAATGCTAAGGACGGTAAATATATATTTAGTGCGGATTCCGAGAAGGTGGCAATGGAAGCGGAGGAAGAGTATTTTATAAAACTCTGCAATCAGTACGCAGATGCGACAGAGGATGCCAGCGGCTATATAGAATATAAGGATGGCGGAGAGAAATATATCAGTGCTTATTATTATATGGCAAATCGTGGTTGGCTGTTTATGCTGGCGGATAATTCAAGTGAGATATTTGCCTCCACGAATGCAATGAAAGTAAAATTGATCGTTTTCTGTGTAGCGGTGTTGTTGGTCGAGGTTGGAGTTTCCATTGTGATTGTCGGCAAAATGATGAAACCAATGAAATCCATTGAAGATGGCATTGTCGCCCTGCAAAAATTCAATATTGCGGAAAATGCAGAAATCAAGAAGTATTATAACAGAGGAGATGAACTTGGAAGCATATCTAAAGCGACGGGTGTACTGATTGATTCCATGAGGGCGATTACGCAGACCCTGCAGGACTGCTGCAGTGTATTGGAGGTGAAGGCGAACGGACTTCATGTATCCGCAACAGAGCTTGTTGAGGATGTAACGGATAACGTGGCAACCACGGAAGAGTTGTCTGCATCGCTGGAAAATACGAATACGGCTATCGCAAATGTGAACAGTGAAATTGGTACGGTAAACAGTGCGGTGGAGGAAATCCTGCAAGGTATCATCGGTTCTGTAAAGACAAGTGATAACGTTATCGACAGCGCGAGAGAGATGCAGATGCAGGCCGATGCCGCATATAAGAGCGGACAGGAGGCATTGGATACGACGATGACATCTGTCAAGGAGGCAATCGCTAGTTTGAACAGTCTCTCCAGAATCAATGAACTGGCATCCGAAATTTTGAACATAGCAAATCAGACGAACCTTTTGTCACTCAATGCATCTATTGAAGCGGCAAGAGCTGGTGAGGCCGGAAGAGGCTTTGCGGTTGTCGCGGGGGAAATCGGTTCTCTGGCAGATACCTCTAAGACGACGGCAACTAACATCCAGGCGATTTGCGGCGAAGCAAATGATAGTATTGCGTCGGTAAACAACTGTTTTAATTCCATTGTCAGCTATCTGGAAAAGGAAGTTGTCGGACAGTTTAAAGATTTTGTTGATAAGTCTACAGGGTACAGCACAGCGGTGGATATGATAAGGACACAGCTGGATAGCATCAACGGGGCCGTTCAACAGTTGAAACAGTCGATTGATCAGATTAAAGAGAACATAGGCGATGTCCACAATATTACAGATGAAAACAGCAATGCGATCGGCACGATTGTGGAGAAGAATGAAAATACGGCTCGGATCGTGGATACAATACAGGAACAGTCAGAACAGAACAAGGAAATTGCAAAGCAGCTGGATGATCTTATTGGGAAGTTTGAGAGGTAAAACTGGTATAGAATAAAATGTGATAAAGAAAGTCGGCATAGGATATTGGGATCATACAATACCTTATGCCGACCTTCAAATTTTATATTGTTCCGAGTGACTGTACAGTGTTATCACGAATTAAGGTTTCACAGTGTTCAAACAGATAATTTCTGCTTCCGGGAAGCCCGTGCTTCAGGCATCCGTACTCTGACAGGGTGTTGCAGACACGGTTAAACTCCTCCAACTGCTCCGTTGGCGCTGTCAGCGACAGATAATAGACACCGGAATCGGAATCCTTGAACAGGGAACTGAAACCGTTGTAAGCCGGAGCAATCAGCCGGCAGGCATCAATGGTCTGCTGGAGCGAAGCCATGGCGTAGATGCGGGAGAGCAGCTTATCCTTTGCAGGTGACTCCTCGGCAGCGGGTGCATTTGCAGGTTCTGCCTTGTCTGTCTGAAGCTGCCGGAACAGCTCCATTACCTCATCCGTATTATCTGTATCAAATTCTTCAGCCTCCTCGCTGTCCTCTGTCACGGAGGGGGCAAAACGGGAGAAGCGGGTGTCAAGCTCGTCGGGGTCTTCGACCTTTGTGATGATCAGAACAATGCATTCTGCGTTCAGCGGTATGGCTTCGATCATCAGAGGAATGTCCTCCGCCTCAAAACCAAACTCAAAATTGGCCTGACGCATCATGTCACGGAACAGGGTCTTCGCCTTTTCTGTACCATAAGCGAGTTCACTGATCTTTAATTCGCGGCTGGCGAGATCCTCGCGGGTCAAGGTGCAACGGATCTGATTCTCATTAACTTTTTCTATCTTCATACGATAACCCTTCCTTTCTGCATTGAAGGCATGCCAAATAATATCACACCGATAATGGTATGCTTGCATTGTATAATATCGTCTGGCAGGCTGTAAGTCAATAGCAGGACATAAGTTTAATTTTTTTTTATAATTCTTCAAATTGTACTTGAAAATTATATACCAGTATATTATAATCAACTTGTAAATGCCTCCGGCAGTCTGTGCGGGAAAGGAGGCGGTCTGTAATTCTAGTTGATTTTGCTTTTATTGGGACATATCGTTCCGTTTCATCCTATCACATTATATGGCGGTTTGAAAAGTTCTGACATATATTCATGGATGTCTTGCAAGTTTTGACACATCAGCTGGTGTCTGCTTGATCATAGTATTTCAACTAATATTTTCACAATAATAATTCATTTTAGTCTTTTGCATATTGGAAGTTTATGCCAATTAGAGTACAGCCGGATGCATTTGCGATTCATCACGATCCTTTTGGGAAAAACATAGGGGGTAGAATTTTGCAGGTAAAAAACGATAACATATCAGAAGCGGAAGCAGATCACGATGAGATGCGGCAGCGGCTGGAAGAAATGTATGACAGGGGTGTAGGACTGTTCGTTGACGGACGGGCTGTGCTCCCGTATGACAAGGCAATCGGAGCGGTATGTGAGGACAGCAGTTACATGGCGGACTATGTGTTTGGCGAGGAAGGCCAGCTTGCACAGGTGAGATTTGACAGAGTAACTGCCGAATGAGCAATTTGCCTCCTGCAGACCGGCACGGCGTTATCAAAACGGGTTGCCTCTCATGCTGACAGCGCCGGAACCGGTCACAGACTGAAAAAATGGTAATGACTTAAAAGAACGAGTGTGGTATGATGTAACTGCCCGCTTCGCCGAATGCGGGCAGTTACACATACAATACTCAGATAAAAGAAGAGGAGCCGCCGATTATGAAAAAAATACTGCCTGTAATAATAGCCTTGCTGCTGATTGTTGTGATCGTGGGAGCAGCGTTTGGAGGTAAGCTTCTGGATAAGTATACCTACAGCAAAGAAATGGCGGATCTCGACGAGTACTACGGGGTGACGGATGCCGCAGTCGGAGAGAGTGACGGAAGACTGGCGATTATTCTTCAGAACGACATGCTTGTGGAACAGGCGGTCGTGAAGAACGGAGTGGTATATTTTGACCTGAATACGGTCAGAACATATTTTAATGAAATTTTTTATGTAGATGAGACGGAGCAGAAGCTTTTGTTTACATCGGCAACGGATACAACGACGGTTGGATTCGGGGAAACGGTATACAGCGACGGAGAAGGGGAACACCCGGCGGAATATGTGATATGCATGAAGGACGGGGAGCAGCTTTTCGTTGCCGCCGAATATGTCAGGAAATTTGCAAACTTTACTTATGAAAAGTATGACAGACACCTTCAGGTGTACACCGAATGGGGAATTATTAAGACCTATGATATTGCGAAAGCAACGCAGCTGCGCGTCCGCGGCGGTATCAAGAGCCCGATCCTGCGGGAACTGGAGGCAGGAGAGACAGTGGAGCTGCTGGAACAGATGGATACATGGAGCAAGGTGAAGACCTCGGATGCCATGATCGGCTATGTGGAGAACAAGCGTCTGACGAATCTGAACACGGAGGTACAGACAGCGGTTACGGACTATGTACCGGCGGAGTACACCTCCATTGCGATGGACGGAAAGGTGAGTCTCGGCTGGCACGGAATCGGAGGCCCCGGCGGAAATGATACGCTGGACAGTGTATTAAAGGAAGGGAAAGGAATCAACGTGATTGCTCCGACGTGGTTCAGCCTCAAGAACAGTGACGGAGAGCTTTTCCGGTCCTTTGCATCGGCGCAGTATGTAAAGAAGGCGCATGAAAAGGGTATAAAGGTATGGGGCGTATGGGATGATTTTAACTATGCGGCAGAGAGCGGGACGACGGTGGACAGCTATGCTGTCCTGTCCGCAACATCGAGCCGGCAGCAGATGGCACAGAATATAGTAGACACAGCGTTGGAATATGGACTGGACGGCATTAATCTGGATTTTGAGAAGCTGACAAATGAGGCGAGACCGCATTTCAACCAGTTCCTGAGGGAGCTTTCGGTGCTGTGCAGACAGAGCGGACTGGCATTGTCGATCGATAACTATGTGCCGTTGAATTCCTCCAATTACTACAGACTGGATATTCAGGGACTGGTTGCCGACTATGTGATCATTATGGGCTATGATGAACACTGGGGAGGCTGCCAGGAGGCGGGAAGCGTTGCGAGCATTGATTACGTTTCGGGCGGACTCGACCGGACCCTGGAGCAGGTGCCGGCAGAAAAGGTTGTGAATGCACTGCCCTTCTATACAAGATTGTGGATGACAAAGGGAGCCGAGGTGACGAGCGAAGCGATCCCCATCAGCAATGTGGAGGAATGCCTGCAGAAATACGGCAAGAGCACGGATATGGCAGAATGGGATGAGGTAACCTGTCAGAATTATATTGAATGGCAGGGAAGTGATACCCTTTATCAGATGTGGATAGAAGATACAGAGTCGCTCAGCGTCAAGGTAAACGTTATGAATGCACGGAATATCGGGGGCGTGGCAGTGTGGAGACTCGGATATGGTACACAGTCCGCGTGGGAGCTTGTGGCAGCTTACGCGGGAGTAAAGTAATAAAGGGAGCCGTTGGGCTCCCTTTTGTGTTTTTACTGTTCGGACTTTCTGTAAAGCACATAGCTGCCTGCAAAGAGTACAGCCGCCGCACAGACGAACCAGATGACCATGCTGTGCTCTCCGGTCTTGGGAACTTCGTCATACTCATTGGATGAAGAGGTGCTGGAAGAAGATGACGAAGGTGCAGCAGTTGTATTATTGCTGGTACCGTTCATTGCTGCAAGGTAGGCATCGGACGGTGTCGGGCTGGATTGTGCGATCTGATAGGTGCCGGCATCCATACGCATTATGTTCTTTGGAATATCATAAAATTCATAGGTTCTTGCTCCTGTGCTGGAGTCGGTGCGGAAATGACCTACAGTTCCTGCGCAGGAAATATTGGAATGCGGTTCATCTTCGATGTTGAGAACCATATCCAGTACATTGTTGTTGAAGGTACAGGTTGTCGTGTCGTAGAGATAGGCATTTCTGACATCTCCGTTGATTGCGGCATAAGCGCCCGCCAGTACATAGCAGTCAGTCACTCCGCCGGTGAAAACGACAGCATGGGCATTCTGGAAAATGGTAAGGTTGCCAAGCGTGACATCTGCAAGGTGAAGTTCCTCGTTGGGCTCAACATCGCCGGGATATACTACAACGGCGTCTCCATCCTTCAGCTCCAGATTCAGACAGTAGATCTCCCGATTGTAGGCATTGTCATCAAAGGTGCTTCCTTCGACATAGCGCCATTCGTTTACATTTTCGCCGATATACTTGACGGAGTAGGTCTTTGCTTCTTCTGCCTTTGCGGTCAGAGCGTTGCCACCGGGAAGCAGTGCAAGAACAGCTGCTGCGGTGAGCAGGGATACAAGTGCTTTGAGTTTCTTTTTCATTTTGTTCCTCCTTTTGCTCACATGCTTTACTCTGTAAGCGGCAGATAGGTATCGCCGGTCTCCACTTCTTTTGCGACAACAACAAATCTTCCGTTTGTCACATGGTAGGAGCAGGTGGAGAGTGTAATAAAATGATCCCCGAACTCTGCTGTCACACCGGTGTCGTACAGAGAAAGTGCTTTTATGTTTTGATAGAAATCATCAAATTCTTCAGCGGTATCCGCCTGAAAGAATTTGTAGAACTTGAAGACCTGATCGGTCTTTTTATAGACCTGAGAGCGAAATACCGCGAGCACTTCATAATTGCGCTGACATTCTTCTGTGTAGAGAATGATCTGCATATGCTCCTTGCAGAAGTCCTCGTCCTCATAGTCGGTCAGAGTGCCGAACATAGCACCTGATTTCATATTATGTCCATGGATGATCAGATTAGTCGTCAAAGGTTCGAGACAGCTGTCGGTGTCAAGGATCAGACAGCCGTTCCGGTTGGAGGAACCGTCGAAGCCACGACGCAGGTAGTATTCCTCATCTGCCGGTGTCCACATGACAGGGTAATCGATCTCTGTGTCCGGAATATGTAGCCATGCAGCCATATCACTGTTGGCGAGAAAGCTGTCCCGATAGGGATTGATGACCGGCTCGGGAGTAGGCTCTGGCGTGGGCTCGGGAGATGGCTCCGGGGACGGAGAGGGGGATGCTTCCGGCTCAACAGAAGGAAGCATGGTCTCAGCATCGGTAGAACTCTCCTGCATTATGACTTCGGCGGAGGAACGAAGCTCCTCCATGCCCGCATCTGTGCGGAGATCATCCTTTGCGTGGCGGATCACCAGAACCACAGCAGCCGACAGACAGCTGACGGCAATCACAGCCAGAATGATGGCAATGGCTTTTCTGGAGTTTTTCATAAATGCTCCTTAATGATTTTTCTTTCAATATAGTAATTCTAGCTTAAAAAAACATGCAATGCAATACCCTTGAATATACATTATTGAAAAAACAAGGAGGAGAACAGTATGAGTAAATGGAACCAGAGGCTTCTCTCGGCGGCGGCAGGAATGCTTCTCCTGCTTTCACTGGTATATGTCTGTAAGGAGACGGTTCTGTACACTGCCGGACGGGGAAGCGCAATGTCGGGCAGAGACGTGCGGTGTGTGGTAATCGACGCGGGACATGGCGGGGATGATCCGGGCAAAGTGGGAATCAACGGGGCGAAGGAGAAGGATGTCAATCTCCAGATTGCGGAAAAGGTGAAAAAATATCTGGAGGCAAATGATATTACTGTTGTGATGACAAGAGAGAGCGATGAGGGGCTGAACGATGCGAATGCCTCCAATAAGAAGGTACAGGACATGAAGCGGAGGATAGAACTGATCGACAGGACGGCGCCGCAGGTCACGGTGAGCATCCACCAGAACAGCTATCCTGAGGAATACGTTCACGGCGCGCAGGTGTTTTATTACACCGGCAGCAAGGAGGGACAGAATCTGGCGGATGCGATCCAGTGGCAGCTGGTCGACAAGGTGGACCCTGAGAACAAGAGGCAGGTCAAGGCGAATGACAGCTATTATCTGTTGAAAAAGACAGGCATACCGATCGTCATTGTCGAGTGTGGTTTCCTTTCTAACAGCGCGGAGGCGGAAAAGCTGTGTACGGACGATTATCAGGAACGGGTGGCGTGGGCAATCCATATGGGAATTCTGCAATATCTGAATAAACAAGACTGAGTCTTTTCCTTTTTGGGGAAGTGTGATATACTTGTAATAAGTGTGCAGAAAAATCGGAAAGTGTCAAACAGGATGAATACAGTAACAGTTAAAATTGACAGAAGCAAGGCGGAGTTTACGGAGGCGGAGGATGCTGCGCTGCGTCGTGCGGGAGAGGTCATCCGCGCGGGCGGGCTTGTGGCATTTCCCACGGAAACCGTCTATGGGCTGGGCGGAGATGCGCTGAACAGAGAGTCGTCCCGCAAAATTTATGCCGCGAAGGGCAGACCGTCGGACAATCCCCTGATCGTCCATATCTGTAAGTTTGAGGACATCAGGCAGATCGTGAAGGAGGTGCCGGAGGAGGCCTGCAGGATCGCGGAAGCGTTCTGGCCGGGACCGCTGACAATGATTCTTCCCAAGTCGGAGCTTGTCCCGAAGGAGACGACAGGCGGGCTGGACACGGTGGCGGTGCGTTTCCCATCCGATAAAATAGCACAGAAACTGATAGAATACAGCGGGGGCTATATCGCTGCGCCGAGTGCTAATCTCTCCGGAAGACCGAGCCCGACGGTGGCGAAGTATGTAGCTGAGGACATGGACGGCAGGATAGAGATGATTATAGACGGCGGAGCGGTCGGGATTGGTCTGGAGTCCACGATTATTGATCTCACGGTGAGTCCGCCGCAGATTCTGCGCCCGGGATATGTGACGGAGGAGATGCTGCGGAAGGTTCTCGGCAGGGTGGATACGGATGTGACGATTCTCAGCGCCGACAGCGGACAGGCTCCGAAGGCACCGGGAATGAAGTATCGGCATTATGCGCCGAAGGGCGAGCTGACGATTGTGGAGGGCGAGCCGGACGCGGTGGTCGCCTATATCAACGGGCAGGTGCAGAAGGCGCGTGAAAACGGTGAAAAGACCGGCGTGATCGGCACGGATGAATGCGCCGGAAGATACTGTGCGGATGTTGTCAAGAGCGTGGGCAGCAGAGAGGATGAGGAGAGCATTGCAAGGCATCTCTTTACCGCACTCAGGGAATTTGACGACGAAAATGTGGAAAGAATGTATTCCGAGAGCTTTGACAGCGCAGGACTGGGACAGGCTATCATGAACCGGCTGCTGAAGGCGGCAGGACACCATGTTGTCAGGCTGCAGGATGAAACAAAGATTCAATAAAAATCGTTTATAGATACAGGAGGAGCAAAATGATTGCGATTGGAAGTGACCACGGCGGTTACGAACTGAAGGAAAGCGTAAAGAAACATCTCGAGGAAAGGGGAATCCCCGTGCAGGATATGGGCTGCGACGGAACGGCATCTGTGGATTATCCGGTTTACGGACATGCAGTGGCGAAGGCGGTAGCCGACGGAAGCTGTGAGAAGGGCATTGTCATCTGTACGACAGGGATCGGCATCAGCATTGCGGCGAACAAGGTTCCGGGAATCCGCTGCGCACTGTGCTCTGACAGTCTGTCAGCGAAGATGACCCGGCTTCATAACGATGCGAATGTACTTGCGCTGGGCGGCGGCTTTGTCGGGAAAAACCTTGCGCTGGAGATTGTCGATGTATTTCTGGACACGGCATTTTCCGGTGAGGAGAGACATCAGCGCAGGATTGACCTGATTGAAAAACTGTAAGTACCTATTTAAAAATATTAAAACACCATCAGGAGGAAAAATGTAATGGCTAAAGTAGTAATCATGGATCATCCCCTGATCCAGCACAAGATCGGATTTATCCGCAGAACGGAGACAGGAACAAAGGATTTCAGGCAGACCATCAGTGAGATCGCAATGCTGATCTGTTATGAGGCGACCAGAGATCTGAAGCTGGATGACGTTGAGATCCAGACCCCTATCTGCAAGGCGACAGTGAAGGAACTGAGAGGTAAGAAGATGGCGGTCGTTCCGATTCTGCGCGCCGGTCTTGGCATGGTAGATGGAATGCTGACACTGATCCCGGCAGCAAAGGTCGGACATATCGGACTTTACAGAGATCCCGAGACCTTGAAGCCGGTTGAATATTACTGCAAGCTCCCGGCAGACTGCGCCGAGAGAGAGGTATTTGTGGTAGATCCCATGCTGGCTACCGGCGGTTCTTCCGTGGCTGCAATCCAGATGCTGAAGGACAAGGGCTGCAAGAATATCCACTTTATGTGCATCATTGCCGCACCGGAAGGAATTGAGGCGATGAAGAAGGCACATCCCGATGTGGATATGTATGTCGGAGCGCTGGATGAGAAGCTGAATGACCACGGCTATATCGTTCCGGGTCTCGGCGATGCGGGCGACCGTATTTTCGGCACAAAATAAGACTGCGGCGAGAGGTGGCCTATGAACAAGAGGGAAGACTATATCAGCTGGGATGAGTATTTTATGGGCGTGGCACAGCTTTCGGGCATGCGCTCGAAAGACCCGAACACGCAGGTCGGAGCCTGTATTGTAAGCAAAGACAACAAGATATTGTCCATGGGATATAACGGCTTCCCGAACGGCTGCTCGGACGAAGAGTTCCCGTGGGCGAGAGAGGGTGACGAGCTGGACACAAAGTATCCCTTTGTCACACACGGCGAACTGAATGCCATCCTGAATTACCGGGGAGGCTCGCTTGAGGGAACGAAGCTCTATGTGTCACTCTTTCCCTGTAATGAGTGCGCAAAGGCGATCATTCAGGCGGGGATCAAGACGGTGGTGTATGACAGCGATAAGTATCTGGGAACGCCGGGAAACCGCGCTTCCAAGAAGATGTTTGACGCTGCGGGAGTGACCTACATCCCATATTCACACACGGGACGGCAGGTAAAGATACAGCTTTAGAATTACGCAGAGAACGGAAAGGCAGGTTGCATTTCTTGAGGAACTGGAGAAAAACAGCTGTCCTGATGACGGCAGTGCTATTTACAGGGCTGTTTTCGACAGCCGGGGCGGAGGTGTCCCTCCCCGGTACGCTTGTCGTGTCCGCAACCTCCAATACCAGACAGCAGATCGACGAAGCCGAAGAGAGAAAGCGGGAGCTCGAGAATGAGAAGGAACAGAACGAGGGTGAGCTGAGTGATCTCAAGGGCGAGCAGAACGGTCTGAAAAAGGAACTAAAGAGTCTGAATGACCAGCTGACGCAGATTGTTGCGAATCTTGCAGATCTGGAACAGCAGATTCATCAGAAGGAACAGGAAATATCCGACACGCAGGCGGCGCTTGACGAGGCAAAGGCTACGGAGGCGTGGCAGTATGCCTGTATGGTAGAGCGGGCGCGCGCTATGTATGAGACGACGGAAGACAGCTATCTGAATGCATTGCTGAAGGAGAAAAGTCTTTCCGATATTCTGAATGCGGCGGATTATATCGAGCGGATTGCCGCGTATGAACGCAAGATGATGGACCAGTACAAGGAAAACAGAATTTTCATCGAGGGAGAGGAGACCAGACTTCAGAGTGAGAAGGTGGAACTGGACACCCTGAAGGCACAGGCTGAGGCGGAAGAGGCGAGAGTTTCGGAGCTTATCAGCCAGACCTCAAATTCGATTGCGAAATACGGAGATCAGATTGCGGAGGCGGAACAGAAGGCGCGGGAATACGAGGAGCAGATCAAGAAGGAAGAGGAAAATCTGGAATATCTGAAAAAGAAGCTGGCGGAGGAGATCGCGCTTTCACAGGCGGCTGCAAACGCGGCGTGGAGAGATATTTCGGAGGTGAACTTCACAGACGGAGACAGGTATCTGCTGGCGAACCTGATCTATTGCGAGGCGGGAGGTGAACCCTACGAGGGAAAGCTTGCCGTGGCGAGCGTGGTGATCAACAGGGTGCTCAGCTCAAAGTTTCCCGGCACGGTCGTGGGCGTCATTTACCAGAACCGGCAGTTTACACCGGTGGGAAGCGGACGGCTTGACCTTGCACTCGCCGCCAACAAGGCGACGGATCAGTGTTACCGTGCGGCGGACGAGGCAATGTCGGGTGTGACCAATGTCGGCAACTGCGTCTTTTTCCGCACGCCGATAGAGGGACTGTCCGGTATCAACATCGGAGGGCATGTGTTCTACTGATCACAGCCCGAGGGCGTTCAGACGCGCGAGAAGCTTGTCGAACTTATCACGGTATATCAGAGAGAGCAGATGATCGAGACTGCGAAGGCAGGAGGTCATCTGCTCTTTTGTAATCAGATTGCGCTCCATCGCTTCGGCAAGTTCATCCAGATCGACGACCTTCATGCGACCGTCCGGGTAGAGAATGACATCGGCGAGCAGGTCGGTGACGGTGAGGGAAGCCTCCCCGGGATCACAGGCGTACTCGATAATATCGCAGTAACAATATAGAAGAGAGCCATCCTCGCGGTACATTTTGCTGATCTTAAAGCCTTCCTTCAGAAAATAGCAGGAACAGCCGTGGGAAAAGGTCGATTTGGGGTTCAGAGTGTTCCATTTTGTTACAATGATTTCATCGTTCTGTTCAAGGATAATGTCGTCCTTCAGCAGAATACATTCTGCCGGAATGAGTCTGCGGCGGTAAAGCTTGGAAACAGTCATCGGAATACCTCCTCTGTCATTGGAATCATTTATTTTCGGAAACAGTGGTCACAGAACCTGCTCCAGCGCGGGGAAAGGAATGAAGGGAGCGGGAGGGAGGGTGTGCGGGCAAAGCTCCTTTTCCATCCAGATCATGTCATGCCATTCGCCGTTTTTGTACCCGGAGCTGTGAAAATGAGCGACTGTCTGATAGCCCAGCTTTTCGTGAAGAGCGATGCTGACAGGATTCGGGTAGGTGATGCAGGCGCAGAGGTTGCATATGTTCTGCCGACGGAGACAGTCCTCAAGAGCGAGATACAGAGCCGTCCCGACCCCTTTTCCATGACAGGTCTGGCTGACGTAGATGGAGGTCTCGACAGACCAGCTGTAGGCAGCACGGGTCTTGAAGGCAGAGGCATAGGCGTAGCCGACGGGCTGACCGTCTTCCTCGGCGACAAGGTAGGGATAGCGTTCCAGTGTATGTTGGATGCGCTCCCGGAACTCTTCAGCGGAGGGGGCAACGTATTCAAAGGTAATGGAGGTGTTCTCTACATAAGGGGCATAGATACCTGCCAGATCGGCTGCGTCCTCCGGGGCAGCAATACGAATTTTCAATTTTGCAGTCCTCCTTTCGACATATTTCTTATTTTGTTCAAATACTACAACCGGAAAGCCGTTGAGTCAATGTTCTTTTGTAAAAAATCTTTAGTTTTTTGTCACTTTAAAACGGTCAGACCCTAGACATTTTTTGAAAATTTGGATATAATCTATCACATGAAACGATACAGGGAAGATAAGAGAAAAACATTTCAGACGTTGGCACTTATCACACAGCTTGGGCTGATTATGATCAGCTCTGTGGGGATCGCTTCGTGGATCGGTGTCTGGCTGGACCGGAAGCTGGGAACCTCATTTATTACAGTTGTGATGTTCTTCCTCGGGGCAATCGCCGGATTTCAGGCGGTATACCGTATGGTAAGACAGATATTTAGGGACGAAGACGGGAAAGATGATAGAGACTCTGAAAAAGACTGATAGAACGCTTTTGGAAATGCATACGGGAATGCTTGTCTTCGGACTGGTCTGTCAGCTTGCGGGCTTCCTTCTGGCAAAGCATCAGCTGCAATATGCCCTGAGTCTCTGGATCGGAGTTGCGCTTGCTGTCGCGGGCAGCATCCATATGGCGCGGACTCTTGACCGGGCGCTGCCACAGGGGGCAAACGCTTCGCGGACGATAACGATGGGGTATCTGATCCGCTATGTGGCGGTTGCGGTGGTATTCGCGGCAATATTTCTCGAGGGGTCATTAAACCCTGTTATTGTGTTTCTGGGGTATATGAGTTTGAAAGTAACGGCGTATTTACAGCCGATTACCCATAAGCTTTACAACAGGCTATTTCACGAAACCGATCCGGTGCCGCAGGACATGCCCGAGGAAGAGACCGTCTCGGATGAAGAGACGGTTTCGGAGAGAGGGTAGCTGCGTTGGCGGAGAGGCTAAATCAAATAAAAGGAGGTGAAAACATGGGACATGGAATCCTGTTATCCGGTGGCTCTGACATCGATTTTATGATTCATGGCATTTTCCGATATTCCTTTTTCGGTCATGAGGTCTGGATAACAACCACACATGTGTGTGTATTGATCATTATGATCATTCTGATCGGTTTTTCCATTGCAGCAAAACGATGCATGGATAAGGCTGGAGAGGTTCCGGGCGGTTTTCAGAACGTTGTCGAGCTGATCGTTGAGAAGCTTGACGGCATGGTGGATTCCGTTATGGAGAAGTCGGCACCGAAATATTATAACTATATCGGCACGATTTTTATCTTCATCCTTTTCAGCAATGTTTCCGGTCTGCTCGGCTTAAGACCGCCGACGGCGGACTATGGAACGACGCTGCCGCTCGCATTGATCTCGTTTGCAATGATCCACTATAATAAGTGGAAATATCAGAAACCGATGACGATCTGGGAGGACACCTGTTCGCCGCTGCCCAAGTGGCTGCCGCTCTGGATACCAATCAACCTGATCGGAACATTTGCGGTTCCCGTATCGCTCTCGCTGCGTATGTTTGCAAACGTGCTGTCGGGAACGGTAATGATGGCATTGCTCTACGGTCTGCTGGGCTGGATCGCAACGGCGTGGCCCGCAGCGCTGCATGTGTACTTTGACTTGTTCTCAGGAGCAATTCAGACCTATGTGTTCTGTATGCTGACCATGACCTATATTTCCAACGAGATAGGAGACGGAACAAGACGCTGATTACTGTCAAAACAAAACAATATAAAACCAGGAGGAAAAAAGAATGGACTTCAATGAAAACTTTATTTTGGGATGCTCTGCTATCGGTGCAGGTCTTGCACTTATCGCCGGAATCGGACCCGGTGTAGGACAGGGTATCGCGGCTGGACACGCTGCTGCAGCAGTAGGACGTAACCCGAGCGCACAGTCACAGATCAGATCGACCATGCTTCTTGGACAGGCAGTTGCCGAGACCACCGGTCTGTACGGTCTGTTGATCGCATTCCTGTTATTGTTCGTAAAACCCCTTCTGCCTTAAGCATAAGAGCACAGTACATGCTTGAAAGAAGGCAGAAAGGAGGCAGAGAATGATACTTTTAACAGAAGGCCAGACCATGTCGAGGCTTTTCGATCTGGACTGGCAGCTGGTTGCTGATTCCTGTCTGACGATCATCGCGGTTTTTGTGCTGTTCCTTTGCATGAGCTATTTTCTGTTCAATCCTGCGAGAAAGATGCTGAACAGCCGTAAGGACAAGATCCGTGCGGAACTGGAGACGGCTAAGAAGGATATGGACGAGGCGGGACGCCTGAAGGAGGAATACGAAAGCAGGCTGAAGGAAGTAGACAAAGAGGCGGAAGGCATCCTGAGCGAGGCGCGTAAAAAGGCGCTGAACAACGAGGCACAGATCATTGCCCAGGCGAGAGAGGAAGCGGCACGCATCCTTGACAGGGCGCGGACAGAGGCGGCGCTGGAGAAGCAGAAGGTGTCGGATGAGGTCAAGCAGGAGATTATTTCCGTTGCATCTGTTATGGCAGGGAAGATGGTCGCTGCGTCCATTGATACCACCGTTCAGAATCAGCTGATCGACGAGACGTTGAAGGAAATAGGTGATAAGACATGGCTAAATTAGTGTCCAAGACATACGGTGAGGCCTTGTTTGAGGTGGCGATGGAGTCCGGTGAGGACAAGGCGGCAGAACTGCAGGAGGAAATTAAGACTCTCAGGACGGTTCTGGCGGAGAATCCGGAGTTCGATGAACTGATGGAACATCCCGGGATTCCGAAGCAGGAAAAGCTGCAGGTGCTGGATCAGGTGTTTGAGGGACGCATCAGCGAGGAACTGGTGAATTTCCTGAAGATCATTGTCTCCAAGGAGCACTATAAGGAACTGGATGCTGTTTTTGATTATTTCACCGACAAGGTGAAGGCACAGCGCAGGATCGGAATTGCGTATGTGACTACGGCGGTGGAGCTGACGGCAGACCAGAAAGCGGCTGTGGAACGCAGACTGCTGGAGACAGGCGGGTATCGGGAGATGGAAATGCATTATCGGACAGATGCTTCCGTTATCGGCGGGATGATTATCAGAATAGGCGACAGAGTTGTGGATAGCAGTATCCGCACAAAGCTGGAAAAAATGACCAAACAATTATTACAGATCCAACTGGGATAACCGGCTGGAAGAAAGGTGCGACAGATCCATGAATTTAAGACCGGAAGAAATAAGTTCAGTTATCAAGGATCAGATTAAGCGCTATGCGTCTACGCTGGAAGTGGCAGATGTAGGTACTGTTATCCAGGTAGCGGATGGAATTGCGCGTGTACATGGTCTGGAAAATGCCATGCAGGGCGAGCTTCTTGAGTTCCCCGGGGATGTATACGGCATGGTGCTGAATCTGGAAGAGGATAACGTCGGCGTGGTACTTCTGGGCAGTGCAAGAAATATCAGTGAAGGCGATACTGTCAAGACGACCGGAAGAGTGGTTGAGGTTCCCGTTGGCGATGCCATGCTGGGACGTGTTGTCAATTCACTCGGACAGCCCATTGACGGCAAGGGTCCCATTCAGACGACCGCATACCGCAGAATTGAGCGTGTGGCGAGCGGCGTCATTACCAGAAAGGGTGTTGACACACCGCTGCAGACAGGTATTAAGGCGATTGATGCCATGGTGCCGATCGGCAGAGGACAGCGTGAGCTGATTATCGGTGACCGTCAGACAGGAAAGACGGCCATCGCAATCGATACGATCATTAACCAGAAGGGTCAGAACGTAAAATGTATTTATGTGGCAATCGGTCAGAAGGCATCTACCATTGCCAACATTGTAAAGACTTTGGAAGAATACGGTGCCATGGCTTATACGACCGTCGTGGTTTCGACGGCGAGCGACCTTGCACCGCTGCAGTACATCGCTCCTTATTCAGGATGTGCAATCGGTGAGGAATGGATGGAGAAGGGACAGGATGTTCTGGTGGTGTATGATGACCTGAGCAAACATGCTACCGCATACCGTACACTCTCCTTGCTACTTCGTCGTCCGCCCGGGCGTGAGGCATATCCCGGCGACGTATTTTATCTGCATTCCAGACTGCTTGAGAGAGCGGTGCGGATGAGTGATGAGTATGGCGGAGGCTCCCTGACGGCATTGCCGATCATTGAGACACAGGCGGGAGACGTATCGGCGTATATTCCGACAAATGTTATTTCTATCACGGATGGACAGATTTATCTGGAGACGGAAATGTTTAACTCCGGCTTCCGCCCGGCAATCAACGCAGGTCTGTCGGTGTCGCGTGTAGGTGGTGCGGCACAGATCAAGGCGATGAAGAAGATTGCGGCGCCTATCCGTACAGAGCTTGCACAGTACAGAGAGCTTGCTTCCTTCGCACAGTTCGGCTCCGAGCTGGATGATGATACGAAGGAGAAGCTGGCACAGGGTGAGAGAATCCGCGAGGTTCTCAAGCAGCCGCAGTACAAGCCGATGCCCGTTCAGTATCAGGTTATCATTATCTATGCGGTGACAAAGAAGTATCTGCTGAAAATACCGGTGGAGGACATTACGAGATTCGAGGCGGAGCTGTTTGAGTTCCTTGACACCAAGTATCCTGAGATACCTGCAAACATCGCTTCCGAGAAGGTTATTTCCGATGAGACGGAAGAGCTGTTGAAGAAGGCGCTTGAAGAGTTTGTGGCAGCGTGGAACTGAGCGTAAGCCGAAAGCCGGATCTGCGAAATGCATGAAGGAGATTTGAAATATGGCATCAATGCGTGATATAAAACGCCGCAAGAGCAGTATACAAGGAACACAGCAGATCACGAAAGCGATGAAGCTGGTTTCCACGGTGAAGCTGCAGCGTGCGAGGGCGAGCGCGGAGCGCTCCAAGGAATATTTCAACTGCATGTATGATACGGTGAACAGCATTCTGGCGCGTGTGGGGCATATTGACCATAAATACCTTAACTCCGGGGAGTCTGAAAAGAAGGCGGTGATCGTGATTACTGCGAACAGAGGTCTCGCCGGCGGATATAATTCCAATGTCGAGAAGCTGGTGATGAGGCATCCCGACTGGAAGAAGGAGGATCTGGTCATTTACTCCATCGGAAGCAAAGGGCGTGAGGCGTTCCAGCGTCACGGATACGAGGTGCATGAGTGCAACAATGACATTATTGAGGGACCTGCCTATGCCGATGCCATGGCGCTTTCCGGTCAGCTGTTGAAGTCCTATGCGGACGGGGAGATCGGAGAGATCTATCTGGCGTACACAGCCTTTAAGAATACAGTGAGCCATGTGCCCACTCTGTTAAAGCTGTTGCCGGTTGAGGTGCAGGCTCCCGCGGAGAACGAGGAGAAGAATCAGGTGGAGACCCTGATGAACTTTGAGCCGCAGGAGGAAGAAGCCCTCGATATGCTGATACCGAAGTATGTCACGAGTCTGATTTACGGAGCGCTGATGGAGGCGGTTGCCAGTGAGAACGGCGCCCGTATGCAGGCGATGGACAATGCGACCAGCAATGCTGAGGAAATGATAAGTGATCTTGCGTTGAAGTATAACAGAGCCCGTCAGAGCTCTATTACACAGGAATTGACAGAAATTATAGCCGGTGCGGAGGCAATCGGCTAAGCGAAGTATATGTCTGCTGCGGCAGACAGGAAAGAGGTAGAAATGGCAGGAGAAAACAAAGGTAAGATTACCCAGGTCATCGGTGCCGTTCTCGACATCCGCTTTGATGAGGGTAAGCTTCCCGAGATAAACGAAGCAATTCGCATTCCTACCAGAGACAGCGGTGAACTGGTTGTTGAGGTCTCCCAGCATCTGGGTGACGATACGGTCAGATGTATTGCCATGGGCAGCACCGATGGTCTCGTAAGAGGTATGGAAGCGATTGCGACGGGCGCGCCCATCTCCGTTCCGGTAGGTGAGAATACGCTGGGACGTATTTTCAATGTTCTGGGGCAGCCCATCGACAACAAGCCTGCACCGGAAGGAGTGACCTATGAGCCGATCCACAGACCGGCGCCTGATTTTGAAGAGCAGTCAACCGACACGGAGCTGTTGGAGACAGGTATCAAGGTCGTTGATCTTCTCTGCCCTTACCAGAAGGGTGGAAAGATTGGTCTGTTCGGCGGTGCCGGTGTTGGTAAGACCGTTCTGATTCAGGAGCTGATCCGTAACATAGCGACAGAGCACGGCGGATATTCCGTATTTACCGGTGTAGGAGAGCGTACCCGTGAGGGAAATGACCTGTATCATGAGATGACGGAGTCCGGCGTTATCGAGAAGACGACGATGGTCTTCGGACAGATGAACGAGCCCCCCGGAGCGAGAATGAGAGTCGGACTGACAGGTCTGACGATGGCAGAGTATTTCCGTGATAAGGGCGGTAAGGACGTTCTGCTGTTCATCGATAATATTTTCCGTTTCACACAGGCAGGTAGTGAGGTTTCCGCTCTGCTCGGACGTATGCCGTCCGCCGTTGGTTATCAGCCGACCCTGCAGACGGAGATGGGTGCGCTGCAGGAGCGTATCACTTCGACAAAGAATGGTTCCATCACATCCGTACAGGCAGTCTATGTCCCTGCGGATGACCTGACAGACCCGGCGCCTGCGACGACTTTCGCACATCTGGATGCGACGACCGTTCTGTCCCGTTCCATCGTTGAGCTGGGCATCTATCCTGCGGTAGACCCGTTGGAGTCCACCTCCCGTATTCTGGATCCCAGAATCGTCGGCGAGGAGCATTATAAGACAGCGCGTGGCGTGCAGGAGATCCTGCAGAGATATAAGGAGCTTCAGGATATTATCGCCATCCTTGGTATGGACGAGCTCTCCGAGGAGGATAAGCTGGTCGTTTCCCGTGCCAGAAAGGTACAGAGATTCCTGTCGCAGCCGTTCTTCGTTGCGGGACAGTTCACCGGACTGGAAGGAAAGTATGTGCCGCTCGGCGAGACAATCCGCGGCTTTAAGGAAATTCTGGAAGGAAAGCACGACGACATTCCGGAGAGCTATTTCCTGAATGCCGGAAGCATCGATGACGTGCTGGCTAAGTGCCAGAAATAGGAGGAAGGCTTATGGCAGACAATAGCAGCTTTCTTCTGCGCATCATAACACCTGACAGAGTTTTCTATGAGAACCAGGTAAAGATGGTGGAATTTAATACGACCGAGGGAGAGATCGGTGTACTGCCGGGACATATTCCGCTGACAGTCATCATAAAGCCCGGAATCCTGAACATCACGGAGGGAGAGGGCGACAAGGAAGCGGCGTTACATGCAGGCTTTGCCGAAATTCTTCCCGAACAGGTAACAATTCTGGCTGAGATCATCGAATGGCCGGAAGAGATTGACGAGGAGCGTGCCGAGGCTGCAAGGGAGCGTGCGGAGGAGAGACTTCGCAGCAGAACTCCTGAGACGGATATAGCCAGAGCAGAAACGGCGCTCCAGAGAGCGATGGCTCGAATTAATGTACTGAAATGAGTAGACGGTGGCGGTAACGGTTAAGTGCCGGAATGCATATGCTGTAGAAAAGGTTTTTTCGAGGAACGCATATGGAATTTCATTCTAAACTGTTACAGCCGGTACCGGAGCAGAAGGTAAGGGGCTGGAATGGGCCCCTTCCTTTTTATATGACCTATCCGGGCTATTTCGGGCCGGGACAGGAGGCGTTGCTGATTCAGGATCTGGAATATCTGCAGCAGATGTATCCTGCCGATGTTAGAAAGTATCAGCGCAGGATCGCGGAGATTCTGGATAAGACGGACTATGAAGGAAGCATGATTTATGATGAGTACCCGGACAAATGCAGTCTGCGCGCACTCGCCGGATCAATGTTTAAAATCTTTGAAAATGAGGAGGAAAATCCTCCATCCGAAGAGATGATACAGATTTTATTGCTGAATGAAATTTACAAGCGCCGCCATGGCGGAAGACGTGGAAAATACGATATATTTTTTTAGGATGACAGAAATATGGACGAATTACAGACATTGTTTCAGAATGTGCTGAACAGGGAACTCATACAGATGATCCTGAGCAATTCCCGCGATACGGACAGGGCGGTCAAGGTGAAAATCCGCCCGGTGTTGATTAAAGAGGAGCTTCTTTTTCAGGAGACACTTTATCGTGGAACACAGGTGTTTCATGCTAATTTTAAGACAGAGGAGCTGATTGCCCGGCTACAGGACTATCTGACAGATACCTTCCGGCAGGCACAGATCGTCTGCGCAAAAGAAGAAATCACTGTCCTTGTGAGCAAAAAGGGAACGGTTACGATAAAGAAAAAGAAGAAAGCGGATATTTCCATTTCCCGTGACCTGTCTCATAACAGGACAAAGAAATATATTCTGAAGGAGGGGGAGCCGGTTGACTTTCTGGTGGGGCTTGGCGTGCAGACCGAGGACGGTCGTGTGGCGAAGACCTACTATGACAAATTCAGGCAGATCAACCGCTATCTGGAGTTCATTGAGGACATTCTGGATAAGCTGCCCACGGACAGAACGATACGCATTATTGACTTTGGATGCGGGAAGTCGTATCTTACCTTTGCGATGTATTACTATCTGCACCGGCTTCAGAAGCGGGATATCCGGGTCACGGGGCTGGATTTAAAGGCGGATGTGATCGAGCATTGCAATCAGCTTGCGAAAAAGCTGGGCTATGACAGATTAAATTTTGAGGTTGGAGACATCAAGAGCTATAGCGGAGAGGATCAGGTTGATATGGTCGTCTCCCTACATGCCTGCGATAAGGCGACGGATTATGCGCTGGAGAAAGCAGTGAAATGGGGAGCGAGCGTGATCATGGCAGTGCCGTGCTGTCAGCACGAGCTCAACGGACAGATACAGTGCGAGGTGCTTCAGCCCATATTGAAATACGGGGTCATTAAGGAGAGAATGGCGGCGTTGATCACGGATGCCCTGCGTGCGGATATTCTGGAACAGCACGGATATGACACGCAGATACTGGAATTTATTGACATGGAGCATACGCCGAAGAACCTGCTGATCAGGGCGGTCAGAAAGAGCGGCATGCGCCCGGCGTCACGGACGGCCCCGGTAGAGCGGGTGACGGAGTTTCTGCAGGTTCATCCGACGCTTATGGAGCTGATGTAAAGAGCAGCGCAATATTGGAGATTTCTATGAAAAAGAGCATTGTGAAGTTTTTTGTATTCATAGCTACATTCATACTGACCCTGATCATCGGCGGCAGGATTATGAATAAGGGGCATGACAACCTGACAATCGAGATGTCGGAGGCATCGCTTCCTGTTCTGAGCATGGGACTGGACGGGACAGAATATAACCGGCTGCACGGGTATACGGAGCCGATGGATGTGGCATTCCAGAGGGATACCGTGACGGTGCTGGGCGCGGCGCGTGACACGGGATTTTTTATTGATACTTATGGTGAAAATATAACAGCAGTTTCCATTGAGTTGAGAAGCAGGGACGGTTCGAGACTGATCGAGAACACGGAGATCACGGATTACACGGTAAGCAGCCGAAGGATCAGCGGCAGGATTGCACTCAAGGATCTGATTGAGACGGATACGGAGTATTCGCTGGCAGTCATTTTGGAGCTGGATGATAGCAGGAAGGTTTACTATTATACAAGGGCTGTCTGGAGTGAAAATCTGCATGTCGCGGAGAAGCTGGAATTTGTGACGGACTTTCACAGGCGTCTGTACGACAGGGAGGCGGCGAGGGAGCTCACGAAGTATCTGGAGACAAATTCCAGACTGGAGGACAACAGCAGCTTTCACAAGGTAAACATCCACAGCAGCTTCCGACAGATCACATGGGGCGACCTGAATGTCACAGAGGTTATGGAGCCAAGCTATCAGCTGCGGGAAATTGCCAGTCAGACGGCATCCTTCCTTGTTGATTACGTCGTGGCAACATCGGACGGAAGGCAGATGACCTATTATCTGGCGGAGGAATATTACCGCGTCAGGTATTCGACGGACAGAATGTACCTGTTGGACTATGAGAGGACAATGACCCAGATACCGGATACGGAGAGCATGTACGGCAACGACAAGATTCTGCTCGGCATCACAGACCCGGCGGTGTCCATGCTCGAGAGCGAGGATGGAAACATTGTCGTCTTTGAGGTGGCAAACCGTCTGTTCAGCTATGATGTCAGTACGAATAAGCTCACGGTCATTTTCAGCTTCTACGACAAAGCGAGCGCGGATAGCAGGACGTTGTACGACCAGCATGCCATAAAGATTCTCGATGTGGACGAGGGCGGAAACGTCCAGTTTGCGGTCTATGGATATATGAACCGCGGAAGACATGAGGGCAAGGTCGGAATCCAGATTTATACTTACAACAGCAGCCTGAACACGATAGAGGAATTAGTCTACATCCCCTCTGACAAGACATATGCGGTGCTGGCGGCGGAGCTGGATAAGCTGCTGTACCTGAACCGCGACGGACAGCTCTATCTGAATCTGGATTATGCGGTATATAAGGTGGATCTCAACGGAAGAACCTATACGAAGCTGATCGACATTGTGCAGGATGGAAGTCTCCGGGTATCGGAAAATCATAAGATTGCAGTCTGGCCGGAGGGAGAGGATGTGTACCACAGCACAGTGCTGAACATCAGAAACCTGAATGCAGACGTGAAGAAGACGGTGACGGTGGCTGACGGCGAGGCAATTATGCCGCTGGGCTTTATGGACGAAGACATCATCTACGGCGTGGCGCGGACGGAGGACATTGTCCGGGAGAAGTCCGGGCGGATATTCTTCCCCATGTACAAGGTCTGTATCTGCAATTCTGCCGGGGAACTGCTCAAGACCTATAGTCAGGAAGAGACGTATATCACGGGCTGCACAGTCGAGAATAATCAGATTGTGCTCGACAGGGTCGTGAGAACCGCTGCCGGCGAGTACAAGGAAACGGATCAGGATCACATCATGAACAATATGGATTCCGAGGAGGGAAAAAATGTTGTCGTGACTGCCGACATTGATCTGTACGAGCGCTATGTGCAGATTCAGATGAAGGCGGAAATTGATACAAAGACGCTCAAGGTGCTCAATCCCAAGGAGGTTGTGTTCGAGGGCGGAAGAACGCTGGCGCTCAACGATGAAAAAGACCTGAACAGGTATTATGTCTATGGCCCTTATGGAATTGACAATATCTTCCTGTCTCCCGCCAGTGCGGTAAATCAGGCTTACGCAATAGCGGGTGTCGTGGTGAATGACCGCGGCGAATGTATCTGGCTGAAGGGCAACCGTGTCACCAGAAATCAGATTATGGCGATCAAAGCGACAGCCGTGACGGACGAGAAGGATAGCCTGGCGACCTGTCTGGACACAATTTTTAAGTTCGAGGGACTTGTGAGAAATTCGGAATACCTGCTGGCGCAGGGGCAGACGGTGCTGGATGTGTTACAGGATAATCTGGAGGATGCGAAGGTACTCGACATGACCGGCTGCAGCCTCGACGCTATGCTATACTATGTAAATAAGGATATTCCGGTGCTGGCACTGCTTGAAAACGGGGAAGCGGTTCTTGTGACGGGCTTCAATGAGTACAATGTAGTAATCATGGAACCGTCCACCGGCACTCTGTATAAGAAGGGGATGAACGATTCCACGGAATGGTTTGCCCAGAATGGTAATTGCTTTATTACCTACACCAGAAATACAGATTAAAAGATATATTTCCGGTACTTGTTCAGGAGGTTGAGCAGAAGAAGCCCAAGAATCCCGCAGGAGATAATTTCACCAAGCCCTACGGTCAGCATGAAATAGGGGATGGAGCCGGGAAACTGATAGGCGTAATACAGCACAAAGGGTATGATCAGCGTGTTGGAAATGATAGGGGGCAGCGGAGCAAGCCACTTCTTAAGTGAGGCAGAACCGCTGCTCTTTTCTGATGGCGAAGCGGAAGCGGAGCTGCGGCATAACAGCCATGTGCCGACTGCACCGAGGAGCGTGGCAAGGCTTCCGAATATAACATCCCAGATCATGCCGCCAGTCAGAAGGTTGCTGAGCAGACAGCCGAGAAAAAGTCCGGGTATGGCAGCAGGGGTGAAATACGGGAGGATAACGAGCGCCTCGGAAATCCGTACCTGTATGGCACCGGAGGCAAGGTTGAATGCGCTGATAAAATAGGTCAGCACAACATAGATAGCGGCAATCATTGCCGCCTGGACGAGGAACAATACTTTCTTGTTTTTCATATTCAGTTCTCCTTTAGTTTTGTTTTACGAGTGGAAGGTCTCGAACACTCGGAATGCACGATAGTGAGTATAGCACGGAAGAGGAGAAAAAGCAAGGGCAGAGCTTACAACAGCTCTGCCTTTACTAATCTTTTCCGTATCTGGAAGCCAATCGCCGTTGCGATGACCAGCTTGACAATGTCAGCGGGAATGTAGGGGATAACGCCTGCCATCAGCGCCTTCGGGAAGGTGAGGTTCATCTGATAAGCGAGCCACAGTGTGCCGAACAGGTAGCATACGGCAGTACCGAGAACCATACCCAGAAGGTACAGGGGGATGTTACGGGAAAACTTATCGACAAAGAAACCGCAGATCAATGCCATGAAGAGATAGCCGATAATGTATCCGCCGGTAGGACCTAAGAGCTTGCCGGGACCGGAGGTATAGCCTGCAAATACCGGGATGCCTGCCAGACCAAGCAAAATATAGATTGCGACGCTGATCGTACCGAGCTTCATGCCGAGCACGGAGATGACGAAATAGATCGCAAGGGTGCCAAGGGAGATGGGGACGGGGCTGATTGGAATGCTCAGGGCGAGTGGGCTTAAAATGCATAACACTGCCGCCATCAGACCGACCAGAGTGAGCTGCTTGACTGTAAAGAGACTTCTTTTCTGGGTAACTGTAGTATTCATATTTCCTCGCATTCTGCCGTTCTACGGCGAGCAGGCGTAAAAATCCCGCCAGCTGTATAAGATGATTGTCAACCGAAAATGTAAGACGGATAACAAACAAACTATATAACATGGCGGGATAAATGTCAACCTATATTTTGAGCTGGTTTACAGTTCTCCTTTTTTGTACTTGGAAACGATGTTCTGAATTCTCTCATTGGGGTTCAGAAGATCGCTGATAGAGGAGTCATGGTTCAGCGTATCAATGATATAGGCAATGTACTTGCTGAGGTCACAGCTGATATACCATTCTCTCTGTAACAGTTCAGGTGTCTGATAAACAAGGTTTGTGGTGAGAACCTTGTCTATAACGTTATTTTCAAATGCCTTGTCAAACTTGTCCAGTCCACTGGTAAACAGACCGAACGTAGAGAAGACAAAGATGCGGTTTGCCTTTCTTTCCTTCAGGGCAGCAGCAACCTCGAGGACGCTCTCGCCGGAAGAAATCATATCGTCGATAATGATCATGTCCTTGCCCTCAACACTGGTGCCGAGGAACTCATGAGCAACAATGGGGTTGCGTCCGTTTACAATCTTGGTGTAATCGCGGCGCTTGTAGAACATACCCATGTCCAGACCGAGCACGTTGGCAATGTAGATTGCACGTCCCATGCCGCCTTCGTCCGGGCTGATAACCATCATATGATCGGAGTCGATTTTCAGATCCTTTACATTGCGCAGCAGACCCTTGATGAACTGGTAAGCCGGCTGGACGGTTTCAAAGCCATGCAGAGGGATTGCGTTCTGTACTCTTGGATCATGTGCGTCGAAGGTGATAATGTTGTCAACGCCCATCTGAACCAGCTCCTGCAGAGCAAGTGCGCAGTCAAGTGATTCTCTGGCAGTTCTCTTGTGCTGACGGCTCTCGTAGAGGAAAGGCATGATGACGGTGATTCTTCTTGCCTTACCGCCGACAGCAGCGATGATTCTTTTCAGATCCTGATAATGATCGTCCGGGGACATGTGGTTCTCATGTCCGCAGAGGGAATAGGTCAGGGAATAATTACATACATCAACCAGAAGATAAAGATCCGTTCCGCGTACAGATTCCAGAATCATTCCCTTTGCTTCGCCTGAACCGAAGCGGGGAACCTTGGCATTCAGCAGATAGGAATTACGCTGATAGCCCGAAAAAGCGAGGGATTCTTTGTGCTCGCTCTCTCTTTCTGCCCGCCATTTAACAAGGTATTGATCTACCTTTTCGCCCAGAGGTCTGCACCCCTCCAATGCGATCATTCCCAGAGAGCCTACGGGAATTGTTTCCAGATTTCTTTTCTCTTCGCGGTTACCCATGAATACATCCTCACTTTTCTTTTTCAATTAAATTAGTATCTTTGGAACAAATGCCTGCATGTCTGCGTTGCTGATAAACGCATATTTACTGGCGCTGTCTGTTGCGCTTCTTGCAGATACGGATATCCTGACCGGTCAGCTTACAGAGAGAGAAGGAACTGGTAATCCGGGAAAAAATGCGATCCGAATAGCGGTCACGAAGCTCCTCTAAACTCAGATTTGTGGAAATAATCATCGCCTTCTTGCGCAGTCCGCGTTCGTTGAGACAGGAGAACAGCTGCGAGGCGACAAAGGTATTGGTAATCTCGGTTCCGAGGTCATCAATAATCAGCAGATCACAGCCATAGATATCTTCACAGAAATCCTGCAGGGCTTCCTTTTCCTTATAATCAAAGGAATATCGCGCAAGCATATCAAAGAGACTGGAAGAGCTGAAATAGATGACAGAACAGCCCTGATCGATCAATTCCTTTGCAATGCAGCCTGATAAAAAGCTTTTGCCCGTACCTACTGTACCATAAAAGAGAATATTGTGGTAGTCCTGATTAAAGTTTTTTATAAAATTCCAGCATAAATCCACAGCGGTCTCAAAGCGCCGTAAATCCTCGCCCTGATAATATTCAGTGGAGAGAGTTGAGAAATTTTCCCGGGAAATCATGTCCTGAATATTCGATTGTGAATAGAGAATGGAAATTTCACGCTGGCGAAAACAGCTGCACTTTTGCTTGAGGTTATTTTCGTCCGTGATATATCCGGTGTCCTCACATGCGGGGCAGCGATAGACAGGCTTCAGATAATCTGCGGGCAGACCGGCTGAGGCCAGCAGAGCCTGTTGGCTTTGTCTGATATGGAGCAGACTGTCATGAAGCCGGTCGCGGGCACTGTCATCTCCGGCGAGCATGGCTTTTGCGGCGGAGACCGAAAGCGTGCTGATGGAGTCCTCCAGCTCCCGATATTCCGGGATTGTCTGATACACTTCAGCCTTCCGGGATTCGAGGGTATGCCGGTTGGCATCCCTGATGTGCTCATAGTCGCGTATGATAGACTCATATTGGGCGTTGTTCAGTGCCACGGCGATTCTCCTTGTCTTAATTACTTAAAAGTTCTTTTTCCAGCGCATCGAAGTCATAGGTGTTCTGGGAGAACTGGTTAAAGCGGTTTGCATGTGGTTTCGTCACCACGGTTGCAGTGGAACTCTTTTTGCGCTGCTGATAGAGCTCGTCTATTTTACAGATATCAGATTTGTGATGCACATTTTGTTCATGCCAGTTCTGAAGAATGCGTTCGGCATATTCAAAACGGTTCTTGTCGGTTGCCATGACAGTGCGCTCGCAGGCTTCAAAAATGATGTCGTTTGCAAAACCGTATTCCTGTATCCAGCGAGTAATGTATTCCGCTTCCTTCTGGGTCGGGGAACCGCTCTTGCCAAGCTCATTCATAATTGCATAGACATTTTTGTCGTAGCGTGCGGAAACCTTCTGTGCCTGCTTCGGTGTGGTGATACCGGACTCTGCCCAGTTGACGGCAACCTTTTCTATGTACTTGAAGTCCTTTTTTCCGCGGTCAACGCAGTACTGTAAAAGGTAATCGGTCAGGTCATCCGAAAAGTGCAGTACATCCTTGAAATACAGAATCGTTTTCATCTCCGACGGTGTCAAGGGTCTTCCGATATAGGACTCCGCGATGAAGAGGAGCTGCGCCGTGTCCTGACGGTTTTTGAACTCTCTCAGCTGATCGGCGGAGTAGACAGGTTTCTCGAAAGGGTTGTCCGGGGTTTCGGAAGCCGGAGCCGCCGGGGCAGCGGCAGCCTGTACAGTTGTAGCCGGAATGGGAACGAAGGAGGAGACCTCCTGACCACGGCGGCTCTTTGCGCTGTCAGCAGTATTCAGATCACGGATATGGATTCCGACAAGGGTCTTGTCCTCATCAAAGTCAAGCGTTAGAAGCCCGTTCTTTTCCCAGAATTTGAGGGCACGAACCACTTCCTTTTCAGTGTGGTTAAACTTGTCTGCAATATCAGACACACTGGTAGCCAGGTGCGCATTCATCATGCGGAGCAGATAAAGGTAGACCTTCAGCTGTGCGTCATTGGCATCCTTCATATATTCATCAATAAAAAGATTGGACACAACAGTAGAATCCACATCATTATCCTTATAAATCGTTAAACGTGCCATCAGCTACACTTCCCTCTTTAAAATATAACGGACAATTTTCCGCAGTAGACAAAGTATAGCATAAGGCCCTTGAAAAAGAAATAGTCAAAATCCCGAATCCGCCGAAGGAAAAAGGCGGTGTAAAGAACTGTGGATATTGTGGAAAATGTGGATAAAAATGAGAATACCAGAGGACAAGCCCAGAGTTTATCCACAACGGTAAAATAAATATCCACAGACAAAAAAACGAAAAAATAAATTTTGCCTGTGGATATTGTGGAAAACTATTGACCGAGAAGATTTTCACCGATTTTATGGACATCACCGGCACCCATAGTTATCAACATGTCACCGTTTATGCATTTTTCCAGTAAGAAGTTTTCGATTTCATCAAAGGAGGGAAAATAGTAGCACTCGTGTCCAAGCGCCATGATCTCCCGCTGGAGATCCTCGGAGCTGATGCCGAGGGTATCCGTCTCTCTGGCGGCGTAAATGTCCGCAAGTACAACCTTGTCAGCCAGTGAGAGCGCTTTGGCAAAATCTTTTAAAAACGCTTTTGTCCGCGAGTAGGTATGCGGCTGGAAGACGCACCATAGCGTTTTGTGCGGATAATTCTGTGCCGCGGACAAAGTTGCTGTAATTTCTGTCGGGTGGTGTGCATAATCATCTATTACAGTGACTCCGCCGATGGATCCCTTGTATTCAAAGCGTCGGTCTGTTCCGGAAAAGTCTTGCAGAGCCTCGGCGGTCACCTGTCTGCTGACGGAGAGATAGTCGGCGAGAGCGATGGAAGCCATGGCATTGCTCACATTGTGGATTCCGGGAACCTTCAGGGAAAACGTCTCAGTCCCTCCGGTGGAATCGTGCAGTACAAAAGAGGGGTGACCAAAGCTGTCATAGCGGATGTCCGAGGGATGGTAATCAGCCGCCGCACCGTCCACGGAATAGGTGATGACGCGGCAGGACAGGCCCTTTGTGATCTCATCGTAATCGGGAATGTCCGCATTGATAATGAGACAGCCGTCCGAGGGGATCAATTCCGCAAATTTCCGGAAGGAATGGCGAATATCGGCAAGATCTTTAAAAAAGTCCAGATGATCTTCTTCTATATTAAGGATAAGACCGATCGTGGGGAAGAAGCTCAAAAAGCTGTTTGTGTATTCACATGCTTCCGTGACAAAACACTGATTGCCGCCTACGCGGATATTGCCGCCGATGGATTTGAGCATACCGCCGATGGAAAGGGTCGGATCGACACCGGCTCTGAGCAGTATCTCACTGATCATCGAGGTAGTGGTAGTCTTGCCGTGGGTACCGCTTATGGCAATGGAGGTTTTGTAATTTTTCATCAGCTGGCCGAGAAGCTGGGCACGGGAAAGCCACGGGATTCCCTGCTCGCGGATCGCCTGAAATTCAAGATTGCTCTCTTTGACCGCGCTGGTGAGGATGGCGCAGTCAATATCTGAAGTAATGTGCGTGGCGTTTTCTCCATATTTCACGGAGATGCCCTTTTCTTCCAGAGCACGTGTGAGCTCGGAGGCTTTCCAGTCGGAACCGGATACGGTGAAGCCCTCCTGATGGAGAATTTCGGCAAGCCCGCTCATGCTGATGCCGCCTATGCCGACGAAGTAAACGTGGCAGGGAGCATTGAAATCGATTTTATACATAGGTTGCACTTCCTTACTGTTTCTTACATCATTGTATGTAACTATTATAAGCAGTATGGGCGAAAAAAACAAACAGAAAAAATACGTTTTGTGAATAAGAGTCGTAATTGTACAAATATGTTTTTAATTGTGTAAAGAATATGTGAAATTTTACCATAAAATTTTAAAAACTGTAAATTTTTTTGGTAATAAATATTCACTTTCGTTTTCAACTGTGTTATAATTAGAAAACCGGATAATCGGTAAAAGGCTAGACAGAGGTGATGACATGATAAAAAAAGAGATGATTGCCATGTTGTTGGCAGGTGGACAGGGCAGCCGGTTGGGAGTGTTGACTTCTAAAGTCGCAAAACCGGCAGTCGCATTCGGAGGAAAATATCGTATAATCGATTTCCCTCTCTCCAACTGTATCAATTCCGGAGTAGATACAGTCGGCGTTCTGACACAGTACCAGCCCTTGCGTTTGAATACGCATATCGGAATCGGTATTCCTTGGGATCTGGATCGCAATATCGGTGGTGTCACAGTGCTTCCTCCCTATGAGAAGAGCTCTAACAGTGAATGGTATACCGGTACTGCAAATGCGATCTATCAGAATCTGGAATACATGGACAGCTTTAATCCTGATTATGTGCTGATTCTTTCGGGGGATCATATCTATAAGATGGATTATGAGGTGATGCTTGATTTCCATAAGGCAAACAATGCGGAGGTTACGATCGCCGTTATGCCGGTTCCTATTGAGGAGGCAAGCCGTTTCGGAATCATGATCACGGATGAGAATAAGAAGATCACTGAATTCGAGGAGAAGCCGGAGCATCCCAGAAGCAATCTGGCAAGTATGGGTATCTACATATTTAACTGGAAGACTTTGAAGGAAGCGCTGATCGCAATGGCGGAGCAGCCGGCACTGGACTTCGGCAAGCATGTGATTCCTTACTGTCATGAAAAGGGAGCGCCCCTTTATGCATATGAATTTACCGGATACTGGAAGGATGTCGGAACCCTGAGTTCCTACTGGGAAGCGAACATGGAGCTGATTGACATTGTGCCGGAGTTCAACCTGTATGAGGAATATTGGAAGATTTATACCAGAAGCGAGATCCAGCCGCCGCAGTACCTTGCAAAGGACAGTGTGGTTGAGCGGAGCATCATCGGCGAAGGCTCGGATATTTACGGCGAGGTATATAACTCTGTCATCGGCTGCGGTGTGACGATCGGCAAGGGAACCGTGATCCGCGATTCCATTATCATGAACCAGACGCAGATTGGTGAGGACTGTGAACTGAATAAGGCGATCGTGGCGGAGGATGTGCAGATCGGTAACAGGGTAAAGCTCGGTATCGGCGAGGAGGCAGAGAATGAGACGGCTCCTCATATCTATAACCATGGTCTTGTGACTGTCGGAGAGAAGAGCGTAGTACCGGATGGTATTACCGTTGGGAAGAATTCCGTGATCTTCGGCGAGACGACAGCTGCTGATTATGAAGATTCTTATCTTGCGAGCGGCAAAACATTGATTAAGGCAGGTGAATAACAGTGAGAGCAATCGGAATCGTTTTAGCAGGCGGAAATAATCACAGGATGCAGGAGCTGTCCCAGAAGAGAGCGATCTGTGCAATGCCGGTTGCCGGCAGCTACCGCAGCATCGACTTTACGTTGAGCAATATGTCCAACTCACATATTCAGAAGGTTGCAGTGCTGACCCAGTACAATGCGCGCAGCCTGAATGAGCATCTCAGCTCCTCAAAATGGTGGGATTTCGGACGTAAACAGGGAGGACTGTTTGTAATGCCTCCGACAGTGACGGCGGAGAACAGCAACTGGTACAGAGGAACGGCGGATGCCATCTTCCAGAATATTTCATTCTTGAAGAACAGCCACGAGCCCTATGTAGTCATTGCTTCCGGCGACTGTGTGTACAAGTTGGATTTCAATAAGGTGCTGGAATATCATATAGAGAAGAAGGCAGATATTACGGTGGTATGCCGTGATATGGAGCCGGGAACCAATGTGGAGCGCTTCGGCACGGTGCGCATGAATGAGGAATACCGTATAGAGGAGTTCGAGGAGAAGCCCATCAAGGCAAAGACAAACACGATTTCCTGCGGTATCTATGTGCTTCGCCGCCGCCAGCTGATCGAGATGATCGAGAAGTGTGCAGCTGAGGACTGGTACGACTTCGTAAGGGATATTCTGATCCGCTATAAGGATCTGAAGCGCATCTACGGATATAAGATCAAGGATTACTGGAGAAATATTGCTTCCGTGGATGACTATTACCGTACCAATATGGAATTCCTCAAGCCGGAGGTAAGAAATTATTTCTTCAAGCAGTATCCGGATATTTATTCCAAGGTGGATGATCTTCCGCCGGCAAAGTACAACGTCGGTGCGCAGGTGAAAAACAGTCTGATTTCCAGTGGCTGTATTGTAAACGGAGTAGTGGAAGACTCTGTGATCTTTAAGAAGAGCTACATCGGAAACAACTGTGTAATCAAGAATTCCATCATTCTGAATGATGTCTATATCGGGGACAACACCTACATAGAGAACTGTATTGTGGAGAGCCGCGATACCATCCGTGCGAACTCACGCTATGTAGGAGAGGACGGCAAGGTGCGGATCGTTGTGGAGAAGAACGAGAGATATTCTATGTAGTGTGCAGAGAACTAAGGGGGAAAATGTATGCAGGTTACAGATGTTCGGGTAAGAAAGGTCGAATCGGCAACAGGCAAAAAGCTGAAGGCGATTGTATCGATCACGTTGGATGACGAGTTTGTAGTACATGACATCAAGGTAATTGAAGGTGACAAGGGGCTTTTCATTGCAATGCCCAGCAAGAGGTCATCCGATGGGGAGTACCGTGATATTGCTCATCCAATCAATACTGCTACCAGGGATAATATCCAGAGGGTGATTCTGGAATATTATGAGAGGGCGATGCAGGAACCGGATTGGGAGTAAGATATGGAGACAAAGGCAGCCGCGGCAGAGATGTCGCGGCTGTTTTGCGATAGAAAAGCAGCAGGTATGTGTTGCAAGACGGTGAAAAATCCGCTATGATGGGAAATATCCGGAAGAAAGAGAGCGTTTGCGATGTACATTATTGTAGGTCTTGGAAATTTTGCAAAGGAATATGTCAACACGAGACACAATATCGGTTTTGACGTGATAGATAAGCTGGCGGAGCAGGAGAATATTGCGATGCTGGAGAAGAAGCACAAGGCAGTGATCGGAAAAGGAGTCGTGGCGGGACAGAAATGCATTCTGGCGAAGCCGGTGACCTTCATGAACCTGAGCGGCGAGAGCGTGCGGGAACTGATCGACTATTATAAGGTAGATGAGACGACGGAGCTGATCGTGATTTCCGATGACATCAGTCTTGCTGTCGGGCAGCTGCGTGTCAGAAAGAAGGGCAGCGCCGGCGGTCATAACGGGCTGAAGAATATCATTGCCCATTTAGGGCATGATTCCTTTATCAGAATCAAGGTCGGCGTCGGCGAGAAGCCGAAGGGCTGGGATCTTGCGGATTATGTGCTGGGACATTTTTCCCCGCAGGAGAGAACATTGATGGATGAGGCGGCACTGAGAGCCGCGGATGCAATTCGCACGATCATCACGCAGGGTGCGGACGTGGCGATGAATGAGTTTAACAGAAAGGTGTAAAGTGGGATGCAGGCATTACTATCGCCCCTTCGGGAGCTGGCGGAGTTTGACGGTCTGAAGGAGTCCCTGCGGAAGGGCAAGGGCTGTGTGGCATTGACCGGCTGCGTGGATTCACAGAAACTGCATATGATATATGGGTTGAGCGACGGCGTGAAGGTGAAAGCCATCGTCACCTACAGCGATCTGAAGGCACGTGAGATCTATGAGGAATACCGGTTTTATGACAGGAATGTCATGCTGTATCCGGCAAAGGATCTCATTTTCTTTCAGGCGGATATTCACGGGAACCAGCTGGTCAGAGAGCGCGTCAGGACAATGCGCCGCCTGCTGGAGCGTAAGCCGCTGACGATTGTGACGACCTTTGCGGCGCTGATGTCACCGCTGGTGCTCTGGGACAGAGAGACAGATGTAATAGACATTGCACGCGGCGGCACGCTGGACGAGCGGGCGATAGCGGAAAAGCTGGTGACCTTTGGCTATGAAAAGTGCTATCAGGTAGAGAATCTCGGGCAGTTCTCCATCAGGGGCGGCATCATCGACATCTTTGATCTCACGGAAGAAAATCCTTACCGGATCGAGCTTTGGGGAGATGAGGTGGAGTCCATCCGAAGCTTTGACGTGCTGAGCCAGAGGTCGATCGAGAAGCTGGAGAGCGTTTCGGTATTCCCGGCGACGGAGTTTGTGCTCGACGATGACAGGATTCGAGCCGGGCTGAAAAAGCTGGAGGCGGAGGCCGCAAAGCAGGAAAAGAAGTTCAGGGACGCGATGAAGACGGAGGAGGCACACCGGATTGCTGCGCAGGTAGGTGAGCTGAAGGAACAGCTGACAGAGTTAAAGAGCAAGGTGAATCTGGAGGGCTACATCCGCTATTTTTATGAGGAGACGGTGACACTGCCGGAGCTTCTGGCGCATATGTCAGAGCCGGTCTTTTTCATGGATGAGCCTGCCCGCATCAAGGAGCAGGCGGATGCGGTGGAACTGGAATTCCGCGAGAGCATGGCACAGAGAGCGGAAAAGGGTTATATCCTTCCCGGACAGATGGACATTCTCTACAGCGGGGAAGAGGTGGCGGCGAGGCTCCAGCGGGGAAACGTTGTCACAATTGCGACGATGGAGGGGAAGACCGGATATTTCAGGCCGGAGCGTCGGATTGACATTGCCTCCCGAAGCATCGCGCCCTATAATAACAGCTTTGAGGCGCTCGTCAAGGATCTGAAGCAGTTCCGGAAGAATAAGTACCGCGTGCTGCTGCTTTCCGGTTCACGAACCAGGGCAAAACGGCTCGCGGAGGATCTGCGGGATCAGGACATCTCGGCAGTGTACTCGGAGGATCCTTTCAGGGAGGTTCAGCCGGGCGAGGTGCTGACCTATTACGGTCATGTGGCAAAGGGCTTTGAATATCCAATGATCCGGTTCGTTGTCCTCTCAGAGACGGATATTTTCGGCGCAGAGAAGAAAAAGAAGGCGAAGAAGAAGCTCTATCAGGGACAGAAGATCAAGGATTTCAATGAACTGAAGGTCGGGGATTATGTGGTTCATGAGAGCCATGGACTCGGAATCTACAAGGGCATTGAAAAGGTGGAAATGGAGGGCGTCGTCAAGGATTACATCAAGATCGAGTACCGTGACGGCGGCAACCTGTATGTGCTTGCAACAGGGCTGGATGTCATTCAGAAATATGCTTCTGCCGAGGCGAAGAGCCCGAAGCTGAACAAGCTGGGCTCGAAGGAATGGGAGAAGACGAAGACGAAGGTGCGTGGGGCGGTCAACGAGGTCGCAAAGGATCTGGTCGAGCTTTACGCGGCGCGTCAGGCGACAGAGGGCTACCGCTTTGGCAAGGATACTGTCTGGCAGAGAGAGTTTGAGGAAATGTTTCCCTATGAGGAGACGGAGGATCAGCTGAATGCCATTGCGGACACAAAGGCGGACATGGAGAGCAGCAAAATCATGGACCGGCTTGTCTGCGGGGATGTCGGCTACGGAAAAACGGAAATTGCCATCCGTGCTGCATTCAAGGCGGTGCAGGAGGGAAAACAGGTCGTGTACCTTGTGCCGACGACAATCCTTGCGCAGCAGCACTATAACACCTTTGTGCAGAGAATGAAGGATTTCCCGGTCAGGGTGGAGCTGATGAGCCGTTTCAGGACACCGTCGGAGGTGAAGAAGACAATCACCGACCTCCAGAAGGGCATGGTCGATATTGTGATCGGGACGCACCGGGTTCTGTCGCAGGATGTGAAATTCAAGGATCTCGGGCTGCTTATTATCGATGAGGAGCAGCGTTTCGGTGTGGCGCACAAGGAGAAAATCAAGAAGCTGAAGGAAAATGTGGATGTGCTCACGCTGACGGCGACACCGATTCCGAGGACGCTCCATATGAGTCTGATCGGCATCCGCGACATGAGCGTTCTCGAGGAAGCGCCGGAGGACAGACTGCCGATCCAGACCTTTGTCTGTGAGTACAATGAAGAACTGGTGCGGGAGGCGATCTCCCGTGAACTGGCGAGGGACGGACAGGTCTATTATGTCTATAACCGCGTCAACAATATCGCGGACGTTGCCGCCCAGATTGCAAAGCTTGTGCCGGAGGCGACGGTCGCCTTTGCGCATGGGCAGATGAAGGAGCATGAGCTTGAGAAGATCATGTATGACTTTATCAACGGAGAGATCGACGTGCTGGTGTCAACGACAATCATCGAGACCGGACTGGACATTTCCAATGTCAATACCATGATTATTCACGATTCGGACAATATGGGACTTTCACAGCTCTATCAGCTGCGCGGACGTGTCGGGCGTTCCAACAGAACGGCTTATGCCTTTCTGATGTACCGACGGGATAAGATGCTTAAGGAAGTGGCAGAGAAGCGTCTGGAGGCGATCAGGGAGTTTACGGAGCTGGGAAGCGGTTTCAAAATTGCGATGCGCGACCTTGAGATCCGCGGCGCGGGCAACCTCCTCGGTGTCAGACAGCACGGGCATATGGAGGCTGTGGGCTACGACATGTACTGCAAGATGCTGAATGAGGAGGTGCAGAAGCTGAAGGGTGGCAAGGTCATCGAGGACTTTTCGACGCTGGTTGATCTGGATGTGGATGCATTCATTCCGCCCACCTACATTGTCAATGAAGTACAGAAGCTGGATATTTATAAGAGGATTGCGGCGATTGAGAATGTCCGTGAGCGTGACGATATGAAGGATGAGCTGCTGGATCGGTTCGGGGAGATCCCGAAGTCGGTTGACAATCTGCTGCGGATCGCGCTGATCCGTGTGGCGGCACATAAGCTGTACCTGACGGAGATCAAGGGCAAGAATGAGAGGATCGTATTCACATTCCGCCCGGATGCCGCCGTAAATCCGCAGAAGATTCCGGAAATCCTTGGACTTTACGGAAAGGATCTCAGCTTCACGGCTTATGGGATTCCGTCGTTTACCTACAAATATAAGAAAACGGGACTGGTGGAGACAGACGCCGAGCTTCTCATGGATAAAACGGAGGAGCTGCTGGAGAAAATGCGGCCGCTGGTGGAGGAAACGGTTCAGTGACAGCGATCCTGATATTCGGACGGAGACATTCCCACCAGTTTCTTGAAGGTACCGCTGAAATAGGTGACATCGCGGTAGCCGACCATCTCAGCGACCTCGTACACCTTGTACCGACAGTCCTGCAGGAGCCGCATTGCCATATGGATGCGGTACTGGGTCAGGTAGCTGATGATCGTATAGCTGGTTTCCTTCTTGAAAACATGACTTAAATGACTCTCACTGACACCGAGGTAATTGGCGATGGGAGTAATGCTGATATCATTGTCCTTGTAGTGCTCTGCGATATAGTTGAGCGCTTCAAGGACATATTTGCTTTTATCCCCCTTTGTGAGGGGCAGCATGTCCTGCGGGGTGAGCGCCGACTGCGCGACATCCTGCTCCTGAATGCGGTTGATGGCGGCCATCAGCTCCTGATCCCGGAAGGGTTTCAGCAGATAATCAATCGCGCCGAGCTGCAGAGCGCCGCGGACATATTCAAAGTCGCTGTATGCCGTCAGGAAGATGACATGGGCGCGACAGCCGCGCGCACGCAGCTCCGTCACCATCTGGATGCCGTCCATGTGGGGCATTCTGACATCTGTGATAATGAGATTCGGAGCATATCTCTCTACCGCAGTCAGTCCCTCCTCGCCGTTGGAGGCTTCCCCGACGATCACACAGCCCATGGAATTCCAATCGACACCAAGGACGATTCCTTTTCTGACGACAGTCTCGTCGTCGATCACTAATACTTTAAGCATGAGGGTCTTCCTCCTTCTTGTAGGGCAGCCGTACACAGAGTATACTTCCCTGATCCGGCTCGGATGTTGCGGACAGACCATAGCCGTCCCCGAAATACAGGCGCAGAATGCGGTTTACATTGTTTAAGCCAAGATGTTGTCCGGTAATGCGGGAATCCGGGCTGTTCAGACAGTCCAGAATCTCCGGCGGCAGACCGCAGCCGTTGTCCGAGACATAGATCAGCAGATCATCGTCCTTCTTCTCGGCATAGAGCTTGATATAGCCGTCCTCACGGTCACACACACCGTGAATAATGGCGTTCTCGACCAAGGGTTGAAGTACAAGCTTCGGCACAATACAGTGCTGGAACTGCTCGGAGATGTCAATTTCGCAGGTGAAGCTGTCCTCGAAACGCAGGGACTGGATGTCAATATAACGTTCCAGAAGGTTCAGCTCCTGCTCCAGCGTATAAAGTTCACTGCCGGAGATGCTTGTGCGCAGAATGGCGGCAAGGTCGGTGGCAAGCATGGCAACCTTTGGAACGTGACTGGCAACCGCCATCCACTTCATGGAATCCAGCGTGTTATATAAAAAGTGCGGATTCAACTGTGCCTGCATCATGCGCAGCTGGGTCTCGTTTAATTCCTTCTGGCGCTGCACGGAGCGCTCGAGGTTCAGGCGGTATTCCTGTGTCATCTGGTTAAAGCTTTCAGAGAGCCGCCCGAGCTCGTCCTCACGGTCGTTTTTCAGACAGACATCAAGCTGTCCCTCCTGAACAAGCTGCATGGCTCGATCCAGCTCATTTACCGGCTGCGACAGATGGCGGCTCAGATGCCACGAACAGATCAGGCAGAGTATCAGGCAAAGGATGCCTGTCAGGAACGAGAGAACATAAATGGTGCGCATAACCGATGTGCTGAACCGTATCGGCTGCTGCAGAATCAGATAAAAGCCCGTGCCGGAATGCTGCCGGATATAAAAATGATATTCGCCTTCGGTAACGGACAGCGCTTCGCCGCTGAGAAGCTGGGAGCGCAGGCGCGGCACCAGATCCGAGGTCTGTGCGGGCTGGGTATGGTAAATTGTCTGCCAGAAGGAATCCAGAAGTAGGACATTGGTGGTCGGACTGTACAGGTCTGAAAACAGGCGGCTGAAACCATCCGATTCCAGAGTGATTACAATATATCCCAGATCCCTGCCCTCATGGCTGCGGACGGACTGCGCCGCAACCAACGGAAAGCCCTCCTCCGAGGAACGGAGAATCAGGGAATCCGTCTGGGAGGCGGCATAGAGAATGCCCCAGTCGGTCGGCCATTTCTGCGTGGAAAGCCCTGAGCCGGAGAGCTGTGAGCCTGCAGTGCTGTCGGTCGTGTAGAGACAGGTACCTTCACTGTTGAAGAGATGCAGGCGGGCGAAATCCAGAAGAGGAATGCTTGCCTGATGGAGCAGCTGATACATGACCCGTGAGGAGCCGTCACTCTGACGGAGTGTGCTTTTGACGGAGGTGCTGTCTGCCAGTGCTTCGACGACAGAACAGAGCGTGCTGTCCAAGTCACTGAGAGCCTCCTCCATCTGTGCGAGCTGCTGCGTTGCCTCCTGATGCAGACCGATCTCACTCCGTATGCGCAGAAGCTGGACGAGCTCCACGTTGCAGACGAGCAGCGGCAGCAATGTGACGATCAATACCGTTGCAAAGATACGGTTGCCAAAGGAACGTCTGATCCAACCTTTCATGGTGACACCTCCTCGAGCAGCTGATGCCAGAGCGTCAGAATGTGCTGCTGATCCGCGGCGGACTCTTCTATATCATAAGGAAAGAGCTGCAGCTCGGGAAGCATCTCCGGGATGGGAACCGCCGGATCGGCAGAACGCCTGCTGTTATACTCGGCAAGATGTGACTGCACATTGCCGCTCAGAACAAAGTTGATAAACTGTGCCCCGTTTTTCGCGTGTGGTGCATAGGTACAGATGCCAAGTCCATCCGGTACAACACTGGTGCCCTCCGCCGGGTAGACAATGCCAATATCGTAACCGTCGTCCACTGCCTTAAGTGCTGCCTCTTCGGTGGTGATGCCTATGTAGCAGTTGCCGACCGCAACCTCGGAGATGACGGCAGAATCATCGGGAAGCAGGGTATCGTTCAGATTGGTAAGAAAACGCTGTATCAGTTCTTCCTCATGTTCTCCCGGCGTAAGCTGCAGCAGGGTCGCCAGTGCGGTATAGCCCGTCCCGGAGGCCTCGGGATCGGTATATGCAATTTTTCCTTTCCATGCCGGGAGAAAAAGACTTTCCCAACCGGAGGGAAGGTTTCTCCGGACAAGAACCGGATTATAGATCAGGACAAGCGGGTGGAGAGAGCAGGAATAGACAGCTTCCGCCTGAAAGAGATCGCTGTTGGCGGTCAGACTGTCTATGCCGCCACCGAAAAAGACATCGCACGTCGTCCCGGAATCTTCCAGACGTATGCGGCTGAGCAGCTCCAGTGTATTTCCGGTTTCCACCTGTACCCAGATGCCGGTGCGTTCCTCAAATTCCCTGACCAGAGGAAGATAAACCGATTCTTCAAGGGAAGTGTAAACGGTCAGCCGGTCGGACTGCGCGGGTGCATATTCAGAGGGAGAGTCGGACTGACTGATCCGGTGGTTGCAGAGAGCGGTGACTGCTCCGAGAACCGCCAGCAGGAGAAACGCGCAAATGATCCAGATTTTTTTGCCGGACATCATGTAGTAACCTCCTGAAATTAATAGCTGCGGCAGTTCCGCAGCCTCGACAAATTCTATTGTTTCAGTTTAGCATAAAGAGCGGGTCATAGCAAGCACAGGGAAAATAGACAGACGCTGCCTTGTGCATTTTCTTACTATTTTTAGGTAAATCCATGGCGAAGATAGACAAAACGCACATAAAAATTACATAAAACTGCACAAAAATGTAAAAAATGACAGAATTACAAGTATAATTGCAGTTTTGTCCTATATCAAACGACAGACAGGATGAGGTATAATAAACTTGCAGTTAAGATAACTGACACACAAAAAAAGGAGAGGTAAATATGAAAAAGAGTATTGCGGTATTGCTTGCATGTGCAATGACATTGTCAATGGCAGCGTGTGGTTCTGATTCCTCTGACAGCTCGAATGCTTCGTCTTCCGAGCCGAAAACAGAGAGCACAGAATCTTCGACCAAGAATGATGAAAGCACACCGGCAGGCGACGAGGAGAAGGATTATTCCGGTTATACAATCAGAATTTATTCAAACTCCAATTCTACTGAGAGAGCTACATGGCTGACAAACGTGGCAAAGGATGCTGGATTTACAATTTCCATGGATGATAACAGCGTTATCTCCGGAGACGTAGCAGCAATTCAGGCTGCAAACGAGAACAAGGACGGCGACCTGATCTTCGGTCTGAACGAGACTCGTTGGAGCCAGCTGGTAAACGGAACCTATGAGAACCTGAAGCTGGCTGACTGGACTCCCAGCTGGGCAGATCAGGTTGGTGAGTACGCTTATCCCGGCAAGGCATATGGTCTGGTTATCCAGAACGTGCTGATGCTGTATCGTACCGATGATCTTGGAACAAACGGACAGGAGCTTCACTTCAAGCACTGGTCCGACCTGGTTGACTGCGGATACACATGGTATCGTCAGAATAAGGTAGGCGGAACCACGAACTCCAATATCAACTCTGCTATGCTGTATTCCTATGTTGATCCTTCTTCCGAGGCAGGCGGAATTTCCGTTGATGGCTGGAAGATGCTGTGGAAGTACTGTGCAGAAGGTAAGAGCGGCGGAGATGATTACAAGTATGGTTTCGTACCTCTGAACATGGGTTACGTTCAGGTATCTACCTTCTATTCATCCTCCCTGTACGGACAGATCGATGCAGCTGCAGAGAGCTCCGAGCATCCTCTTGCAGGTACAATGGATCCCGAGAACTGGGCACTGGTTGACATTGAAGACGGTACATACTACATCGCTGAGTACATCGGTATTCTTGACAAGGAAGGTCGTTCCGAGGAAGAGACCGAGGCTGTCAAGGCATTTGCTGAGTGGTTCGGCTCTGCAGACGTACAGGCTGCATGGGGCGAGGAGTTTGACTCCTATCCTTGTAACGAGGCAGCAGCAGCGATCCTCTATCCCGATGGCGTTCCTGAAATCTACACACTGCCCAACTTTGCACTTGCAACGGTTGATGGCGGCGGAACCTACGCAGATTATGTTGCAGCACACTCCAGCGAGTGGACGAACATCATGACAAACCTTGGCTTCTACTGGGCTGACGACAGCTCCGCAGTAGCTGAGCCTGATTGGGATAATCTGGACTGGGCAACCCTCACACAGTCTGCATCATAAGCAGAAGTAAAGAATTCAGGTTTTAAGGACTTCAAGTGGCGAGCCGGAATATCCGGTTCGCCACACTCATATCAAACGGATAGCGCAACTATATAAGAAAAGGGGAGATTGATCATGATCCGACTCAATGATATCGCAGTGAAATTTGGAGATTTCACCGCACTGCACGACATAAATGTACATGTAAAGGAAGGAGAGTTTTTCACATTCCTTGGTCCCTCCGGATGCGGAAAGACGACAACACTGCGGACGTTGACAGGTTTCATTGAGCCGGCGAACGGTACCGTTGTAGCAAACGGCAAGGACATCACTCATGTTCCCATCGAGGACAGAAACATCGGAATTGTATTCCAGAGCTATGCACTTTTCCCTACCATGACGGTGTATGACAACATAGCCTTTGGTTTGAAGATTAAAAAAGTTAAGAAGAAAGAAATTGATCAGAAGGTTCGTGATATTGCGAAGAAGGTGGATCTGAGCGATGAGCAGCTTGCAAAGGCTGTGTCCCAGCTTTCCGGCGGACAGCAGCAGCGTGTCGCAATCGCAAGAGCACTGGTGACGGATCCCGCAATCATCTGTATGGACGAGCCGCTGAGTAACCTGGACGCAAAGCTTCGTGTCCAGCTGCGAAATGAATTGAAGAAGATGCAGCGCGATTTCGGCATCACAACGATCTATGTAACGCATGATCAGGAGGAAGCGCTTACGCTTTCCGACCGTATTGCGGTATTTAACAAGGGTGTGATCGAGCAGATCGGTACGCCCAACGAGGTTTACAATCATTCGGCGACAGAATTTGTCTGCAACTTTATCGGCGATATCAATCGTCTCTCGGATGAGGTGGTTTCGGTTCTGAACAAGAACGGCGCGGAACTGAACATCAAGGATCACAACTACATCCGTCTGGAGAGACTTCATGTAAATGTGAAACCCAAGGAGGGCGAGGTTGCCCTGAAGGGTACAGTGGAACAGAGAGAATATTATGGTCTGTATATCAAGTACTATGTAAATCTTGGCGGACAGACCGTGAAAGTAATTGAGAAGAATGATGGTGTCAATATTTACGAGGCCGGACAGTCTGTAGAGATCGTCATAAATCCCAAGGATGTTATGGCATACCCTGCAGCAGAGCAGGAGGTGACTGATGATGCAGTCCAAAAGTAAGCGTTTTACACCGGAAACAGTTGTAAAAATTGTCGGACTTTTATGCTTTATCTATTTCTTCTTTGGATTTATGCTGCTGCCCTGCCTGAATACGCTGACCAGTATTTTCACGACGACAACAGCAACCGGAGAGAGAGATCCGTGGGCCGTTATCCGTTTCTTCTTTGCGGGAAACATGGGTAAATATGTCTGGAACTCCCTGAAACTGGCAATCGGCCTTGTCATAACCGTAAACATTGTCGGTGTGTCGATTGTCCTCCTGACAGAGTATTTCGACATCAAGGGCGCGAAGATCCTGCGTCTCGGCTATATGACGACCCTGATCTACAGCGGTGTTGCACTGGTAACAGGTTACCTTTTCCTGTACGACTCCAACGGTATCATCACGGCGGCGCTGACCAATGCATTCCCGAATTTCCCTGTGAACTGGTTCTCCGGCTTTAACGCTGTGTGGTTCACGATGACCTTCGCATGTACCAGTAACCATGCGCTTTTCCTGAGAAACGCCATCCGCGGCATCGATTACAATACGGTTGAGGCGGCGAGAAACATGGGAGCAAAGCCCTTCAAGGTGCTTTGGAAGGTCGTTTTCCCGACCCTGATTCCTACGATGTTTTCCCTGACAGTCATGACCTTCATCACCGGTCTCTGCGCAATGTCGGCTCCTACGCTGTTGGGATATGATTCCATCAATCCCGAAATCGTAAGACTGGCAGGCTCCTCCGTTGCGGACGAAGCATTCCCGCAGGCGAGAGCAGCGCTCCTGTCAATTATCCTTGCAATGTTTACCATTGTTCTGCTGACAATCCTGTCTTCCTATGAGAGAAAGGGACATTACCTTTCCGTATCGAAGACAAAGGCGAAGCTCCAGAAGCAGAAGATCACGAACCCCGTTGCAAATATACTGGCTCATATTTATGCATACATTTTGTTCATCATCTACATGACGCCGGTAGTTATGATCGTCATCTTCTCCTTCCAGACCTACGGTGCGATCCGTATGAAGAAGCTTGACATCACACAATGGACACTGATAAACTATTTCGGAACACAGGATTACGAGTACCTGACCTCCCGCGGAACCTACAAGGTGAGAGAAGGCTCCATTTCCGGTCTGTTCGCAAATGAGGCGACTCTGGGCGGCATTAAGCTGAGCTTCCTGATGTCTGTGGTTGCAGCAGCGCTTGCCTGCATTATCGTGGTCGTGGCATGTAACTATATTTTCAAAAACAAGAAGAAAAAGAGAAGTGTGGTGCTGGAGTATTGCCTGCTGTTCCCCTGGCTGCTGCCGACCATCCTGATCTGCTATTCCTACAGAACCTACTTTAACAGTGAGTCCATCTGGTATGTCGGAAATACCAACCTGTATTTTGCCGAGAAGGTAAGAATATTGATTATTCTGGCATACACGGTTGTAAAGCTGCCGTTCTCACTGCGTATGATCAAGGCATCCTTCTATGCGATTGATGAGGAACTGGAGGATGCGGCGAAGAATCTGGGAGCGAGCGGACTGTATACCTTCCTGAAGGTGAAACTCCCGATCATCCTTCCGAGTGTTCTCGCTGTATTTGCACTGAACTTTAACGGTCTGTTTACCGAGTACGATATGTCGGCAACCTTTGCAAGCTCCTACGGAACTTCTTACGCAATGGTTATCCAGAGCATGTGCGCAGAGGAAGGTATGTATGGATATAACGTCAACGCATCCGGCAGACGATGTGCGTCCACGGTATTCATTATGCTGGTATCCGGTGTGATCCTCTATCTCGTCTACGGTGTCGGAGGACGTGATCTCGGAGAACGGCTGGAAGCAAAGGAAAAGAGGAGAAAGCTGTTCCGTAAGCTTACGGGGCGCGATAAGAAGAAAGCATGATAAAGAATGTGGTTTTTGACATGGGGCAGGTTCTGATCCACTTCTGCCCGGAGCTATATATCGAGAGACTTGGCGTGAACGAAGAGGACAGTAAGCTCCTGCTCCGCGAAGTATTCCGCAGGGTGGAATGGGTGCAGCTTGACCACGGAACCATTTCGGAGGAGGACGCTGTGAAATCCATCAACAAGCGTGTGCCGGAGCGTCTGCACAAGCAGGTGGAGGAACTGGTATTCCGCTGGTGGGCGAGACCCATGGTGCCGATCACGGGCATGGAAGAGCTTGTGGCGGAACTGAAACAGGCGGGGTATAAGCTCTACCTTCTGTCAAACGCCAGTGTCCAGCAGATCAAGTACCACGACAGGGTTCCCGGAACACAGTATCTGGATGGACGCATTGTCTCTGCGGAGCATAAGCTTCTGAAGCCGGAGAGGGCGATCTATCAGCTTTTGCTCGATACCTACGGGCTGAAAGCCGAGGAATGCGCGTTTATTGATGATTCCCCGGCAAATGTGGAGGCGGCATGCTGTATGGGCATCCATGGAATTGTTTTTGATGAGGATGTGCCGCGTCTGCGCAAGGAACTCAAGGAACTGGGTGTTGAAGTGCAGACAGAGATGTAGGCAAACACATGTTCCGAACACATATTTATTTTGAGAGAGTTTTATAGGACTTTAAAAATGTTACCTTCTATTCAGAACAAGACAATGATTCTGGATAGGAGGTAATTTTTATGAAGGGATATGTTACGGCGAGCGGATATATGGGTTATGTGGACGGTGGATATATGTTGTTTGCAAGCGAGGAGGATTACCGGGAGTATATGGAGGACTGACGCTTCCTGTTAAAAATTTAATTATCGTGCGTACTCTTTTGTTTCAGCTGTCTGTATGTTATACTCATAAATGTTCGAGAAAGCGTTCGTAAAAAGGAGTATGATGTACATGAAAAAAGAATTTGACCTATTGTCTATGGGAGAGATCATGCTGAGACTTTCACCGCCGGATAATGAGCGGATCACGCGGGGTTCTACCTTCAGCAAGCAGGCGGGCGGCGCGGAGCTGAATTCGGCTACCGGTGCGGCGATGCTGGGACTTCGGTGTGGTATCATTTCAAAGCTGCCGGCAAATGATCTCGGAATGTATATCAAGAATAATGTCAGACTCAGCGGGGTCAGCGACGATTATCTGGTCTATGATGCCGACAGTGATGCGAGGCTGGGTGTATATTACTATGAAAACGGTGCCTATCCACGCAAACCGCGCATTGTTTATGACCGTAAGAATGCTTCCATGAATAAGATTTCGGTTGAGGATTACGATGAGCGGCTCTACAGTGCGGCAAGATGTTTTCATACGAGCGGGATCACGCTAGCGCTGAGCCCGCAGGTGCGCGAGACGGCTGTCGAGATGATAAAGCGTTTTAAGGCGCAGGGGACAATGATTTCTTTTGATGTGAATTTCAGGGGAAATCTCTGGACAGGTGCTGAAGCAAAGGCATGTATTGAATCCATCCTGCCTTATGTGGATATTTTCTTCTGCTCCGAGGATACGGCACGGCTGACCTTTCTGAAAGAGGGGGACGCAAAGTCGATCATGAAGAGCTTTACGGAGGAGTACCCGATTTCCATTGTGGCATCTACACAGCGTATTGTTCACAGCCCGAAGCGTCACACCTTCGGTTCCATAATATACAGCGCTTCCGAAGACCGGTTTTACGAGGAAGCTCCCTATGCCGACATCGAGGTCGTCGACAGGATCGGAAGCGGCGATGCCTATATTTCGGGTGTGCTATACGGTCTGCTGGCGAAGGAAGGGGATTATCAGAGGGCGTTGGAATATGGTAATGCGGTCAGCGCGCTGAAAAATACGATTCCGGGCGATCTGCTCTGCACGGATCTGAAGGAGATCGAGGGCATTATCAGGGAGCATAAGGCGACCGGAAGAATTGCAGAGATGGACAGATAGGAAGCACAGATAAAGGAACAGGAGAAAGAGATATGCCGCCGAACCCCAGGTTTACGGAAAAGGAAATTGTGGATGTGGCGCTTGGGCTGGTCAGTGAAAAGGGGATTACTGCGCTGACGGCGAGAGAGCTTGGACAGTATCTGGGAAGCTCGACAAGACCGATATTCACAGTGTTTGAAAATATGGAGGAAGTGCAGAACCGTGTGAAAGCGGCTGCGTGGAAAAAGTTTGAGAGCTATACTGCGAAGGCGATGAACTATACACCGGCATTTAAGCAGGTCGGGATGCAGATGGTGCTTTTTGCCGTTGAGGAGCCGAAGCTGTATCAGCTTCTCTTTATGCAGGAGAACAGTGAGGTCAGAGGCTTCCGGGATCTGCTGCCGCGGTTAGGCAACACAGCGGAGGCATGTCTCGATATGATCAGGAGCGATTATGGTCTGACCAAGGCGGAGGCAAATCTGCTGTTTGAAAATGTATGGGTGTATACTTACGGAATCGGTGCGCTCTGCGCGACAAGGGCCTGCAGCTTCTCGGAGGAGGAACTGGTCAGGATGCTCGGCACTGATTTCATGGCAATGATTACCTTCATAAAATCAGGGAAAATGAATGAACCGACACCCTGCCCGGAGAGGATGATATTATGATCAGAGTGACGATCTGGAATGAGTTTAAGCATGAGCGAGAGTATGAAGCGGTAAGGGAAAACTATCCCGAGGGAATCCATGGCTGTATCGCAGCATTTCTGGGAGAGGAGCAGGACATACAGGTTCGGACAGCCACCTTTGACATGCCGGAGCATGGCCTGACAGAGGAGGTGCTGTCGGACACCGATGTGCTGGTTTTCTGGAGCCATGCCCTACAGGATGAATTTTCCGATGAGGTTGCCGGGCGCGTGCAGCGGCATGTGCAGGCGGGAATGGGACTGGTTGCACTGCATTCAGCGCATTTCTCTAAGGTGATGAAGCGGCTCCTCGGCACGAGCATGACATTGAAATGGAAGCACGGAGAGGAGGAGAAGCTCTGGTGCATTATGCCCACGCATCCGATTGCAGCGGGAGTCCCGGAGATGATCGAGATTCCGAGGGAGGAAATGTACGGAGAGTATTTCGACATTCCGAAGCCGGATGATATAATCTTTGCTGGATGGTTCTCCGGCGGTCAGGTCTTCCGGAGCGGCTGCACCTTTACCAGAGGCCTCGGGAAGATCTTTTATTTCCAGCCGGGACATGAGGAATACCCGGTCTACCATATGCCGGAAATACAGAGGATTATTATAAATGCCGTGAGGTTCTGCGCACCGGCGATGAGCGGGCGGCGTTTTCTTACATGCACGGAGGTTAAGGACTGAGAAAATGAAAATATCAGTGTTTTATGACCACATCCTTCAGGCGGCAGAGCAGACGGGGAAGCCGCTGCCGGAGCTTCTGCACGAAGCGCGCGAGACAGGGATAGAGGCGGTGGAGATCAATATGACCTATCTGTCTGAGCATGAGGAGACCTATGGGCTGCTGAAGGATGCGGATCTGAAGGTGAGCTGTGTCTATGAATTTTATGAGATGGAAAGCCGGAGAGAGACGGACAGGGCAAGGAAGCACATTGAGACGGCACGGAAGGCGGGAGCGGGACTGATTCTCGTCGTGCCCGGTTTCTTTTCGGAGGAGACAGAGAGCTTTCGGGGGTGCGTCGGGGATCAGGAGAAAACCGACAAATTCCTGAACGAAAATGAAAAAGCCCTCCGCATGGCAGAGGACCTGGCTGAGATCACTGCAATGGGTGCCGAAGCGGGCATCCGGGTCGTGATCGAGGATTTCGATGATGTGAGATCGCCCATATCCTGCGTCAGCGGGATGAAATGGTTCCTCGGGCGGATACCGGAGTTAAAAGTTACCTTTGACACAGGGAACTTTATTACCCATAAGGAAGACATTTTCACGGCGTGGCAGGCGCTCAGGGACAGAGTAATCCATGTTCACTGCAAGGATCGCGGAACACAGTCCGTCGCGGTCGGAGACGGTTATCTCCCGATTGCAGAGATCCTGACGGATATTCTGCAATCCGGCTATCAGGGCTATTTTGCAATCGAGCACTTTGATGCCCCGGAGCAGGAGAACTGCATCCGCAGATCGGCAGCTAAAATACAGGAAATTGCATCCATCAGCCAAAGTAGTTGATGGATGTTTTTTTGCCTGCGGAACGGCTGGAACCGGCGGCAGGAATTTCATAGCCCTCGATTTCGATACAATCCGAACTTTCCTCACACAGGGCAATCAGCTTGGCGATCATTTTGAGCTTATCCTTCATGCCGAAGCTGCCGCCGACGCAGTAAGGAGTTCCGTTCAGATAGTACTGGTTCATTGAGCCGAAGTAAACGGGCTTATTCTCCTTTGCGACACCGGTGTAGTCCGCTATGTCGATGCACAGGAGGGAATCGGCGGCCTCCTGCAGCTTTCCGGGATGCTTTTCAATCAGCTTATTGCAGATGATGCCGAGCATATCGCTCTGGTTTGCCGAGAAGCTTTCCCCAAACACGCGGAAGTCAACGCCGGAGGACTTCCCGCGGCTGCTGTCTCCCTTTTCGGCAGCAGATCTGACAACCGGCAGCTCTACCTGTTCGGATTGGAAGATGTCGGAAGCCTCGCCACAGATGGAGAGAAGCAGAGCCATCTTCTTTAACTTTTCGCCGATAGCGTATGCGGTACCAACGCAGAGCTTTTCCCCGTTGGGAAAGGTAAAATACTGACAGATTCTGAAATACGGGGGCATGTCAGGAGTCTGGTTTTCCTTTGCAGTGTAATCAACATCCGATACGCAGTTCATTCCCTTGTAGGAACCGACCTCACTGATTACCTCGGGATGACGACTTAATACCTGGGCAAAAAACAGCAGCATCATGTCGGACTGGTTCGTGGTGTATTCCTTTCCGTAGAGCGTAAAGGTGATAGCGCCGGTACTGCTGTGCGGCTTTCTGGCAGGTTCCACCGGGGATGGGGTATGCGGCTCCTCGGGCTGTTCTGTCTCCGGGAGCGTGGAGGTCACAGGAGGTTCCGGCACAGTCTTCGGCGGTTCGGCAACGGTTTCAACTGTGGAGGGAGTCCCGGAAGCCGGTGCGGAATCAAGTCTCTGTATGATTTCCTGATAAGGGCGCTCAAAGGGGTTGAGCATCTGTCTGTTCTTCTCACTGGATTCGGTCTCAATGGCAGTGAGGTAGGCACTGTGAATGGTCTTTAGCAACGAGGAAAGCTTTTTGTCGAAGTCATTGTCCTGTAAGCGGCCGGAATACAATATTTCCTGAAAGGATTCCCAGATGTTTGCATAGGTGAGCGTGTTCTGGGAGATACTGGTCTCAAGGTTATTGCGCAGTGTGTCGATTTTTTCCTGATATTTCGGATTCTGGATCTTTATCAACTGATTGAGCTTGGCAAATTCATCCGATGACGCCTTGATCCTCTTATCCTCCAGCTCGCGCGCCTCCTCACTGAGGGCTCTTGCGATGTCATCCTTGGGCTGAAGATATACGGGAATGATTTCCTTGTCAAATTTGATAGCAGTCAGCAGCTCGATCAGGGTCGGCAGGCTGGTCACATATTCCTTGGATATAAAGAGCATAACAGCGGTTGTAAACTTCATGTTCTTCTCCATGGAGGTCAGCCAGGGTCTGTTCTCATCGTCGAAATTCTTGTCTGAGTAAACTCTTACGCCCTGCTCCCTGAGCTGGAAGACCTTATCCAGAAAGACTCTTTTCCAGTTGTCGCTCTTGTAGCTGATAAAAATATAGCCCTTTCCCTCGGGGTATGTGGTAATCTTCAAATTTTTCAGCGCTTCATCGCGCTCCAGTCCTTGTTCCTGTGTAAGTCCCATATCATTTGTCTCCTTTATTCTGCTCAGTCACCTTGAGAATGTAATAAGGTGTGAAATCGTATTCCAGAGTATCCGGTTTTTCCTGTTTCAAACGCTCCCAATCCAGTATGCAGGGATGCGTCTTGGCATTCAGATCCTTTCGCTCTGCCTTCTCATATTTAAAGCCCTGCGTAATCATGAAGAGTGTCCAACGCCGGTGTTCGATCTTCTCCAGCTCCTCCTTGTCTGCTTCCAGAGAGTATGCCTTCTGCTGGAGGACGAGCCATTTCTTGACATTCTGGTGCAGCGCCTGTGCGATACTGGATTCCCGATCAAACATTTTCATGCTGTGCCATGTCTCGTCGAGCTTCGTCCTGTCTCTTTCGATGCGGAGCTGTTCCTGTGTAAGCGTCTCCTCGATCCTGAGCATAAACTTATCATCAAGCACCTTGCCGCTCTGCTTATATTCACTGATTACGTCGTAAAGCATGTTGTAGCGGTGATTGAAGAGCTTGGCATCATCGACGATGTCCCGGTTTGTCAGGGAGGCAAACGAGAAAATGTCCTTATTCCGCGCAATCTCAAAGAGGTTATTCTGCCGGTAAATATCGATCATGTTCTGCTTATCCTTTGTGCGGATGCCGATCGGAACCTCTGCCATGTCAGCGCCCTTCTTATAGAGAAGCTGTTTCAGCTCTATAATGGTGTTTGCCATGGAAGGTGTGTCACCCATAGCGATCACAAGATAGGTAAAGGGCATCTGCGCGTGGCACTGCCGGAAGAGCTTGCTGAACCGGAGCGTTCTTGCATCGGCTTTCCAGAAACGCAGGGTTACCGTGCCATCCATGCCGAAAAGACGATTGTCGGCATTTCCGGACAGCGTCAGCTCGTAATATTTTGCCTGTTCACCGAGGTACAGATCTTCGGTGGCCAGCTTGAGGTGATCCAGCATGTCTACGGAAAAGTGCTTCATGAACGTGCCGATGATATTTGGCATATCCTTGTCAAAGACATCGATACAAATCTTGGAATCGGCTGACAGCACAGACATATTCAGAGCCTGCAGCAATGTGTGCTGGCCGAAGTCGCCGAAGCCGATGATGCCCATATGGACATCGCGGTGATCCTTATCGTTCGCAAGGTAGATGGGATGCTCCAGAAACATTTTGTTGACCGCCATCTGGTTTACATCCACGATATTGATTTCAAGCTGCTTGTTTTCCGGCTTGTCGTAGTACTGTCGGATGAGCTCGCCCATGGAGCAATCGTCACAGCAGATGTAGACCTGCTGATAGCTCTTTGAAGCCTGTCCGCTCTTGCCGGTGAGCTCCATCAACAGCTTCAGGTTCTCGATGTTTTCCATAACATTGTCGTCGCAGAGCAGAAAATATTCAAAGTGCGACAATCTCAGGGATTTCAAAACGGTTTCCATCGGCATGTCGCTGTACTTCTGGATGAATTTTATGCCGTGGCGGAGATAGTTTGATTTCTTTTCGTCAGAGATGCCGTTGTTTTCGACGACTGTGAGATTACAGTCCCCGGAAAGGGAATCAATGAAGTTCGACTGGTATGTACCCGTGCCCAGGACCAGTATCTTATTGACCTTTTTCTTTGTAAGCAGACCGCGAATATAGTTGGCGGGCTTCAGGATCAGGATCGTCAACGCGCCGATGGTACAGAAGGGCGCGACAATCACGGATGCACAGTACAGGTAGGTGATGATCCCTTTTATAATTCCGCCGCCGGACTCGTTAAAAAAGCGGATAGCCTCACTCTGCTTAATATCGGGGTCAATCTTGTATGCTTTGATGGCATTCTGGATGTTGAGCGATATTTTTAAGAAGGTGTTTTCCGTGTCGTGATAGTACATGACGCCCTCGATGATACATAGGATAAAGACAGCCAGCGCCGTATACCAAAGATAGTCCTTATATTTGTTTCGCTTCATTTGTAAATTCCTCCTTCATTGCTGCACCCATGCGATTGCCGACAGCACAGCACTTATATTATAGCATGACCGACAGGGCAGAACAACTTATACCGGCATCATTCCCTCGATGACCCAGCCCTTGTTTTCCATGTGGTATTCGGTGTGACAATAGGGGCATACGCGCTGTCTCACGGCGTCAAAGCTGCCGCCGCAGCCGGTACAGCTTACGGACGTGATTGAAAAACCGGGAGCCTCCCGCTCAGCGATGTTGCGGCGAAGGGAGACATCGATACAATCGCCGGATTTATAGATTTGTCCGTTATGTTCACTGTAATTGATCCACCATGTCCGCAGTGTCACATGAAGAATATTGTTCTGGACGTAGAGCTTTTTAATGAGAAGAGCGTTGATGTAAGTCATTTCGACTATATTGTCAAAATAAGGGTGCAGCGGCCCACCGCAGAAGGATGCGAGGTTTGCTCTGTCATCGGAAAAACCTGCCATTCTGACAAGGGAGATGATCTGTCCTTCAAATTTTTCATAGGAGAAGTTACGGTCATATCTGGAGAACGCTCTTGTCAGTTTGCGTTTTGAAGATAGTGCTTTCAGCGGTATATGCTTTCTGCCGTCCGTCTGAAACAGTGACAGCAAAAGGATCAGGTCAGTCACAATCAGTCCGCCGAAGCCACCGGCAATCAGTGCAACGAGATAGGAGTTCAACAATACATAGGGCAGGCTGTGCTCTCCTGAAAAAAACGTAATTAAAAAAGTGATGAGAAATAAAGCTGACATGATGGTAAGGAAGGTATTCCGCATCACGGTTTTATTTTTATGTATGGAATTGCTTCGGAGGAAAAACAGGTTCGTCACTCTGGGGAACAGGTCTGTAATGCGGAAACGGGTTCCACAGTAACGGCAGCCTTCGGTCAGAAGCGCGACAGGGCTGACAGCGCCACAGTTCGGGCAGGTCATGTCCATATGCGTGAGTTCGCTTTCGTTTGGCGAGTGGACGATCATCTCGTACATCACCTCTTCCACCGTGCGGTCGTAGATAACGCCCTGTGCGTTTTCAAAGGCAATCTGGCGGGAGATATTCTCGTAGTCCATGTTCACCGTGTACCAAGGAGATTTGCGGCGGACGGATGCCGTGCCGAAGCTGTCTCCCTTCACCGGTGTTACGCGGTGGCGCATTTTAAGTCCCTTGCGATCCAGTCTTGCGCGCTGCAAGTTGAGAAAATAGGCGGTATCGCCGTCACAGCTTTCGGGGATGGAGCCACCCTCATGCCATCTGTTCAGTTCCAGAGCGAACCGGTCAAACATTCCGCGTCCTTTATCCCATTCCGGCACATATTTACGGAAAGCACGTTCCTGCACACAATAGCTTCTCAGCTTTACAATGCCGATGACGCAGAGCAGTATGCCGACAGCAAGAAGCGCCAGCTTCAAAGGGGCGGCAAGGGATAATGTGGCGAAGGACGCAACCAAGGCGCCTGCCGCGATCAGACAGATTCCGACGCTCAGGTTTTTCGTATCCGGTGGTGCTACACTTTGTGTTCTTTCCATAATTCTCCTTTGGGGACGTTGTTTTTGTCACGACGATGTGCACTTTGTCACGTTTATTTTACATAAGAGCATTATATACTGTTGGGGGGTAGAAGTAAAGGCGATTGACAATCAGTGCGATGGCGACTATAATGAATTTGAACTTTGGATTAGTCGGAGGGCGACGTATGGCTTATATAGAGAGGGCAATTACACCAATTTTGAAAAAAAGAGTGCAGAACAGCAAGTGCATGCTTGTCACCGGGGCAAGACAGATCGGAAAATCTACCTTGATTAAGCATGATTTTCCCGATTACAACAGGGCAAATTTTGATGATAAATTGACGAGATTACAGGCGAGGGAGGAGCCCAAGCTGTTTTTCCTGAACAATCCTTGTCCGTTATTTATCGATGAAGTGCAAAAGGAAAACAATGTTTTAGAGGAGATTAAGCTGCTGGTTGACGAGTCGGATGAAAGAGGCAGATTTATTTTATCCGGTTCGCAAAAGCTGGAACTTATGAAAGGAATGAGTGAATCCCTTGCGGGGAGAGTTTCTATAACGGAACTGTCAGGACTTTCCATGAGGGAAATTCATAATGTGAAATTTAACCGACACTTTGTTCCTACAGGCGAATATCTGCAGGAAAGAGAAAAAGAGCTCAGACCCTATGATAAGTTGTGGGAAACAATACACAAGGGCTTTTATCCGGAATTATATAATGTGGAAAGAGAGTGGCAGGAATACTATTCCTCGTATGTATCGACTTATCTTGAGAGAGACATTAACGAGTTAATTTCTGCGGATAGCATAACGTTTACAAAATTTCTGACAGCGGTTGCTGCAAGAACCGGAGAAATGCTCAATTATGCGAATATTGCCGGAGAGGTAGGAGTAAGTGAACTGACGATTAAGAATTGGATTTCCATTCTGGAAAGGACAGGAATTGTATATCTGCTGCAGCCATACAGTGCAAGTGCGCTTAACAGGGCAATTAAGACTCCGAAGATATATTTCAGGGATACCGGTCTGGCTTGCTATCTTACGCGTTGGCTGACAGCTGAAGCATTGAAATGTTCGGCGGTTGCCGGTAACATGTTTGAAACGTTTGTTGTATCGGAGATATTGAAATCTTATACCAACGAAGGAAAGGATTACAGGTTTCATATTTTTTATTACAGAGGGAAAGATAAAACTGCCTCGGCGGAGAACGAGATAGATCTTATCGTCGAGGAGGATGGCGTATTGTACCCGGTGGAAATTAAAATGTCAGGAAATCCCAAGGCAAATATGGGCGCGACGAATCCTGTCCTTGATAAAATAAAGGATAAATCAAGAGGAATGGGAGTAATTCTCTGTCTGATTGATAAAAAAACGTATTTGCGAGAGAATCTGGTTGCTCTTCCAATCGAGTATATATAATTCATCGTCCCCCTTTTCAGGTGGGGGACGATATAAATGTGATCTTTCTGGCTTTCCGGCCTTCGGACGGTTCATTGGTGAGATGTTTCTGGATCAGCTGCGAATAGGCTGATAAGAAATCCAGATATTCCTGGTCGGAGAGCATAAGGGTTGCAGACAGATGTCCCGCCGCAAAGGCAGTAGCGGCAATAATGTTAGCCACAATAAAAATCCAGTTCGGAAGCTCAGACTTTTCTGTTTTTTTTCACCTCGTAAATTATTTATGGTCTCAAATTTGAGATAAGTCAATGGCTTTTTGCGTATGTATAAAACAGAACGTTTTCCACATAATAACTCCAAAGTAAAAAAGAGGATGGAAGTTTGCTTCCATAAATATAGAAAACAGGAGGAGTCAGTTGGAAATATGAAAGCAACCGGAATTGTTCGCCGCATAGATGATCTTGGAAGAATCGTGATCCCGAAGGAGATCCGAAGAACGCTGCACATCAGGGAGTCTGACCCATTGGAGATTTATACGGACAGGGAAGGACAGGTCATCCTGAAAAAATATTCACCCATCGGAGAGATGACTACCTTTGCAAAGCAGTATGCGGAAAGTCTGGCACAGGTGTCAGGACATGCGGCGCTCATTGCAGACAGGGATCAGTTTATCGCGGCAGCAGGCGGCTATAAGCAGCTTGTCAATAAGGCGGTCGGAAGACAGCTGGATGAGAAGGTGAATAACCGCGAGATGGTCATGGCAGCCAGAGGGGACAGGAATTTTGTGAGCGTATGTGAAGAGGGCACGGAGGATTATCAGCACGAGGCGATTGCCCCGATTCTCTGTGAGGGTGACATTATCGGCTGTGTCGTCCTTCTTCAGAATGACAATAAGACGAAAATGGGAGAGGTGGAACAGAAACTGCTCCAGTCTGCCGCCTCATTTCTGGGAAGACAGATGGAGCAGTAATTGACAGAAATTGCCGATCGTCGGATAAGTAAAACGTCAATCGTCGGAAAAATATCTCGCCAACAGACGGAAAAACTTTGTAAAATTCAAAACTTTGATGTATAATATAGGAAGTATGAATGGAAACGGGGTGCTCCGGATGAAAGAATACAAAAAACGAATTGCGGATGACATTTTGAAGCGGAAGCTGGAGGGCAAGGGTGCGGTTTTAATTGAAGGACCCAAGTGGTGCGGTAAAACCACGACAGCCGAACAGCTTGCTGCCAGTGTTTTATATATGGATGACCCGGAGAAGAAGGAACAGAACATTACCATGTCTGAGCTGAGTCCCAAGCGTCTGTTAAAAGGCGCGACACCGAGACTGATTGATGAATGGCAACTTGCGCCTAAACTATGGGACGCAATTCGCTTTGAGGTGGATCATCGTGGTGAACTGGGACAGTTTGTCCTTACTGGTTCTGCTGTCTCCGCGAATACCAAGGGAATTACCCATTCCGGGACAGGACGGTTCACATGGCTGACGATGCGCCCCATGAGCCTGTATGAGTCAGGGGATTCCACTGGAGACATCAGTTTAAAAGACTTGTTCGATGGCAGTGGGAAGGTTGAGGGTGATTCCAATCTCAGTATTGAACGTTTAGCATTTCTTGTGTGCCGGGGCGGATGGCCGCAGGCTGTGAATATGCGTGATGAAATTGCATTAGATCAGGCGGTGGATTACTACGATGCTGTTGTCCATTCCGATATTAACCGGGCAGACAATGTGCAGAAGAATCCGGAAAGGGTTCGCAGACTCATGCGTTCCTATGCCAGAAATCAAGGAGGACAGGTGCCTAATACTGTGCTTGCACAGGATATTGCGGCAAACGATGAGACACCGATCAATGAGGAAACGGTAGCGTCTTATGTCAATGCACTTCGTAAAATATTTGTAGTAGAGGATATGCCTGCATGGAATCCGAATCTGCGGTCAAAAACGGCAATTCGTTCATCTGACACCCGATATTATATCGATCCGTCTATTGCTGCTGCAGCTTTGGGCATTGGACCGAGTGACCTGCTGAACGACTTGAAAACATTCGGGTTTCTCTTTGAAACACTCTGTATCAGAGATCTTCGTGTTTTCGCGGACGCATTAAACGGCGAAGTTTACCATTATCGGGACAAAGACGGACAGGAATGTGATGCAGTCATACATTTGAGGAATGGAAAATACGGTCTGATTGAAATTAAACTCGGCGGTGATAAGCTCATTGAGGAGGGTGCGAAGAGCCTAAAGTCCATGGAAGCTAAAATTGATACCGACAGGATGAACGCACCGTCTTTTCTTATGGTTTTGACTGGAAGCGGTGATTATGCATATCGACGACGCGATGGCGTGTATGTGATTCCCATCGGTTCGTTGAAAAATTGACTTATGTTGACAAAACCTACACGACGATACGGTTGCGGCCGGTATTTTTTCCGGTGTAGAGCTTTTCGTCCGCAATGCGCAGCAGTTCCTTAATATTGTCTGTACTACCAGCGGTCAGACCGAAGGTCATTGTGATCTTAACGGGCTGACCGTTATAATTGCATTCCAGCGAGCGGATGCTCCGTAGAATATCTTCCAGAATTTTTTGGGATTGTTCGAGGTTCCTGTTTTCAAAAACCAACAGAAATTCTTCGCCGCCCCATCTTGAGGCATTGCCGTTTCCGTCCATATGCTCGCAAAGTGTCTGGGCAACGTTCTTTAACACCATATCTCCGCATTCATGTCCGTGGGTATCGTTCACCTTTTTAAAGAAGTCAATATCTCCGATGGCGATGCAGAAGTCCTTGCCGGAGGCAGTGGCATCCGCGACGGTCTGTCGGAGACGCAGGTCTCCCGAACGGCGGTTACAGAGAGAGGTCAGGGCATCCTGCTCTACAAGGCTGCGGAGGGAACGCTGCATGTTGAGCGCGGAATGCGCGATCTCACCGAGTTCATCATTCCTCTTCAACACGGAGGAATCCATGCGGGCATTGAGATTTCCGGTCGATACCTCTCCGAGGAAGGTGTGGAGCTGCAACAGGGCAGAGACAGTGTGCTTTGTGTAAAAGGAGGTAATGATAAACATAAGGACGAGAAGAATAAAATCAGCGATCATAAGGGGGAAAACGGACGCCTGTACCGAGGCATCGACAGCAGCAGTCGGCTTTCCGACGAAGAGCATGCCCGTGACCGTGCCGTCAGTGTTGCGCAGCGGGGCATAATAAGAGAAATAGCCGGTATTATAGATCATGGCTTTATTGTAAAAATGAGCCTCACCCGTTTCCAGAACGGTTCGGATGACAACATCAGGAGCGCTCGTGCCGACCAGACGCATATCCTGCCGGTCTGTGAGCGTGGTGAGGATTCTTGTGCTCTGATAGAACAGGGTGATGTCCATTCCGGTATCCGCCTTGATCTGATCCAGAAGGGCATGGTTGCCGGTCAGATTTGTCTCACCCTTGTACAGCTGATAGGTTCCATCGCCGACCAGACTGTAGTCGCCGGGATAGAGGGCATCAAACATCGTCACCAGATTACTGGAAATATTTGACAGCTCCGTTTCGACCTCGTCATACATAGCTTTTGTAAAAATATGGTTCCCAAGCCACAGAATGACGATCGCAAAAAAGAGCAGGGGAATGATGTTGATCGCCTGCAGCGCGTATGCGATTTTGCCTTTCCGGCCGTTTGACATAGAATCCCTCATTCCTGAAAATCATGTTTTAAAACAGCTGTTAATAGTATACTAAGTCTGGCGCCGGAAAGCAAGAGCCTTTACTTTTTTCAGCGCTTTTACTATAATATTTCTATTGATTTCACAGATTATGGAGGCGGACAAGAAGTGGCGGGAGAGAAAGAAAAGGGTCTGAAGGAAGGGATTACAAGGAGACAGTCTTCGGAGCTTCAGGGCATTGCGATCCTTTTGATGTTTTTTCATCACTTTTTCATGGAGATGCCCAGCGACCCCACTCCATGGTTTCTGAACCCCGGGCTGGCGGTAAAGCTGGCATGGTTTGGCAAGATCTGCGTTGCGCTCTTTGCCTTTGTCAGCGGCTACGGCATGTATTATGTATTGCAGCGGGAGGAGAAAACGGGCTTCTTCCGCGGATTGCGCAAGGACTATCGGACGGTCCTGCGGCAGCTGTTTGCGGTTTACAGGAAATATTGGCTGATTTTTGCACTGTTCCCGGGAATAGAGCTGCTGACAGGGGCAAGACCCTTTGAACCGAAAGAATTTTTCCTGAATTTCTTTGCCGTATCGACTACCTATCAGGCGACATGGTGGTACATGGGGCAGTATGCGGTCATGCTGCTGTTGCTGCCGCTGATCGACATGCTTTTTGCCCGTTTCGCGGAAGCGGGAGAGAGGAAGCGCAAGTATCTGTTTTTCGGACTGCTGCTTCTGGCGGGAGCGATGTGGGCAGTGTGCGGACTGACCGCCTGCAGACCGCTGTGGGAGCTGCTGTTGCGTCTGGTGGAGGCTTTACGGTTATCCTTCCTTCTTCCGTTCTGTGTGGGCTATCTGCTCGCGCGCTGCAAAGCCTACCAATGGCTTGCCCGGAGAATTCGGGGAAAAGCTGCGGTCATCACGGCTGTGGTGGCGCTTGCGGCAGCCGTCACACTCCGCGTCTTTCTTGCGGATTCACCGGCCTATGCGAGGGCGGATTTTGTGGTCGTGCCAGTCTTTGTGTATGCGGTGCTGATTCTACTGCAGTTTGTTCCGCCGTTGGAAACGGTTCTGGCGTGGCTCGGAAGGCAATCGACCTATATGTGGCTCATTCACGGCTTTTTGTATGAAGAGATCGGGACATGGCTGATCGGAGGGCTGCATTCTGGCTGGCTGGTCTACGGCATGATGCTGATCCTGTCGGCGGTTCTGGCATGGTTATTAAACGGGCTGTTCCGGCAGCTGCGGACGCGCCAGCAGTCAAAGAAAGCTCTTGACAAGCAAAAAAGCGCGGGGATATAATGACGAAAAGAGAAAAATGCAGTGACGGAGAGAGTAGTTGTCTCAGGAACGCTTCAGCGAGCCGGTGAGGGTGCGAGACCGGTGCAAGTAGAGGGATAATGAAAATCACTTCCGAGCAGTCAGAACCAAAGGAAAGGCAGCGGCCGAGTACCGGTAGTCCTGAACGGCATTCCCCCGTTACGGGAAAGCATATCACTCCGCGGAGCAGCTGCGGAACGTATGACAGTAACAGGTGGTTTCACGAGCAGCACAGGCTTCGTCCTTTTACGGGACGGAGCCTTTTCTAATTTATAAGGAAAGGAAGAGAAAAATGTACAAGCAGGTAGACAACACACTCAATTTTGTGCAGAGAGAAAAGGCTGTGGAAAAGTTCTGGAAGGAGAACGACATCTTCAAGAAGAGCATTGACAGCCGGAAGGAGGGCCCGACCTATACCTTTTACGACGGCCCGCCGACTGCAAACGGAAAGCCTCATATCGGACATGTGGAGACCCGTGTTATCAAAGATATGATTCCGAGATACCGCACCATGAAGGGCTGTATGGTGCCGAGAAAGGCAGGCTGGGACACACACGGCCTTCCTGTTGAGATCGAGGTTGAGAAGCTGCTTGGACTGGACGGAAAGGATCAGATCGAGGCTTACGGTCTGGAGCCGTTCATCGATAAATGTAAGGAAAGTGTCTGGAAATATAAGGGAATGTGGGAGGATTTCTCCAGCACAGTCGGCTTCTGGGCTGACATGGATAACCCTTATGTCACCTATGATGATAATTTCATCGAGTCCGAGTGGTGGGCATTGAAGACCATCTGGGACAAGGGACTGCTCTACAAGGGCTTCAAGATCGTTCCCTACTGCCCGCGCTGCGGAACCCCGCTCTCCGCGCAGGAGGTCGCACAGGGCTATAAGACCGTAAAGGAGCGTTCCGCGATCGTGCGATTCAAGTGCGTCGGTGAGGATGCGTATTTTCTTGCATGGACAACGACACCGTGGACACTGCCTTCCAACGTTGCGCTCTGCGTGAACCCGGATGAAACCTATGTGAAGGTCAAGGCTGCCGACGGTTATACCTATTATATGGCGGAGGCGCTGCTCGACAAGGTGCTGGGCAAGCTCGCAACGGAGGATAAACCCGCCTATGAGATCCTCGAGAGCTATAAGGGAAAGGATCTGGAATACAAGGAGTATGAGCCTCTGTTCGCCTGTGCCGGAGAGGCAGCGGCAAAGCAGCATAAGAAGGCGCATTTCGTAACCTGCGACAGCTATGTTACAATGTCCGACGGTACCGGTATCGTTCATATTGCTCCGGCCTTTGGTGAGGACGACTCCCGTATTGGAAAAAAATATGACCTGCCTTTTGTTCAGTTCGTGGACGGTAAGGGAGAACTGACGAAGGAGACACCTTATGCCGGACTGTTTGTCAAGAAGGCAGACCCGGAGGTATTAAAGGATTTGGAAAAGAGCGGCAACCTGTTCGACGCACCGAAGTTTGAGCATGAGTATCCGCACTGCTGGAGATGTGACACCCCTCTGATCTACTATGCGAGAGAGTCCTGGTATATCAGGGAGACAGCGGTTAAGGACGACCTGATCCGCAACAACAATACCGTAAACTGGATTCCGGAATCCATCGGAACAGGACGCTTCGGAAACTGGCTGGAGAATATTCAGGACTGGGCGATCTCCCGTAACCGTTACTGGGGAACTCCCCTGAATATCTGGGAGTGCAGCTGCGGATATCAGGAGTGCATCGGCAGCCGTGCAGAGCTCGCCGAGAAGGCAGGAAACCCAGAGGCGGCGAAGGTGGAGCTGCACCGTCCTTATATCGACGAAGTGACCTATCCCTGCCCGAAGTGCGGCGGAACCATGAAGAGAGTGCCTGAGGTGCTTGACTGCTGGTTCGACTCCGGCGCGATGCCCTTCGCACAGCATCACTATCCGTTCGAGAACAAGGAGCTGTTCGAGCAGCAGTTCCCGGCACAGTTCATCTCGGAGGCCGTTGACCAGACGAGAGGCTGGTTCCACTCCCTCATGGCGGAATCGACACTGCTGTTTAACAAGGCGCCCTACGAAAATGTTATCGTCATGGGACATGTGCAGGACGAAAACGGCCAGAAGATGAGTAAGTCAAAGGGTAATGCGGTGGATCCGTTTGAGGCGCTCGAAACCTACGGCGCAGATGCAATCAGATGGTATTTCTACACCAGCTCCGCTCCCTGGCTGCCCAAGCGTTTCTCCGGCAAGATCGTGCAGGAGGGACAGAGAAAGTTCATGGGTACGCTCTGGAACACCTATGCATTCTTTGTGCTGTACGCGAATATTGATAATTTTGACGCAACAAAATATACACTGGAATATGATAAGCTGCCTGTCATGGACAAATGGCTCCTGTCCAGACTGAACACGACAGTCGGCATGGTGGACGAGAATCTTGACAAGTACCGCATCCCCGAGGCGGCAAAGGCGCTTGAGGACTTCGTGGATGAGATGAGCAACTGGTATGTGCGCCGCAGCCGTGAGCGCTTCTGGGCGAAGGGCATGGAGCAGGATAAGATCAACGCTTATATGACGCTTTACACCGCACTTGTGACAATCTGCAAGGCGGCAGCGCCGATGATCCCGTTCATGACGGAGGACATCTACCAGAACCTTGTGCGCAGCATTGACGCAAACGCACCGGAGAGCATCCACCTCTGCGACTTCCCTGCCGTGGATGCGAAGTGTATCGACAAGAAGCTCGAGGAGAATATGGAGGATGTGCTGGATGCGGTTGTCATGGGGCGTGCGTGCCGTAATGACGCTGCAATCAAGAACCGTCAGCCGATCAGCAGAATGTACATCAAGGCGGACTTCAAGCTCGACAGCTTCTACACCGATATCATCAAGGATGAGCTGAATGTGAAGGAGGTCGTATTTGCGGATGACGTGAGAGCGTTTACCTCATACACCTTCAAGCCGCAGCTCCGTACCGTCGGACCGAAATACGGAAAGCAGCTCGGCGGCATCCAGAAGCACCTTGCAGAGCTGGACGGCAACGCAGCCATGGATGAGCTGAATGCAGACGGAAAGCTCAGCTTCGATGTGAATGGTGTCACGGTGGAGCTGACGAAGGACGATCTTTTGATCGACACAGCACAGAAGGAAGGCTATGTCACTCAGGAGGACAACAGAATGACGGTTGTTCTGGATACCAACCTGACGGAGGAGCTGATCGAGGAAGGTTTTGTCTATGAGATCATCAGCAAAATCCAGACGATGCGTAAGGATGCCGGCTTTGAGGTCATGGATCACATCCGCGTGTCCCTGAACGGAAATGCGAAACTCTCCGCACTGGCAGAGAAGAACAAGGAAGCCATCTGCAGCAAAGTTTTGGCGGATGAATTGACGGAAGGACTTGACTTCTCCTGCGAAAAGGAGTGGAATGTAAATGGGGAAAAGGTTGTTATTGCTGTAGAACGGGTTACAAAATAGCATAACGTAAAGGAGACTGACATATGAAGAACGTAACACAGAAGGCAGTGGTAGAGAAGCCCGTAGCGGAGAAAACGTCAGGAAAGCAGAAGTTTGACAAAGAGCTTTTCAAGAGAAGTGTTGTTTATAATGTAAAGACTCTTTACCGCAAGGATCTGGAGGAGGCGACCGCACAGCAGGTATTTCAGGCGGTAGCCCTTGCAATCAAGGATCAGATCATGGATAACTGGATCGATACGCAGAAGGCGTATGAGAAGCAGGATCCGAAAATGGTTTATTATATGTCGATGGAGTTCCTGATGGGTCGTGCCCTCGGAAACAACATCATCAACCTTCAGGCTTCCGATGTTGTGAAGGAAGCGCTGGAGGAGCTGGGACTCGACCTGAACGTTGTGGAGGATCAGGAGCCTGACGCAGCGCTCGGAAACGGCGGCCTCGGCAGACTGGCTGCATGTTTTCTGGATTCCCTTGCGACCCTTGGCTATCCCGCCTACGGCTGCGGCATCCGCTACCGTTACGGTATGTTCAAGCAGCAGATCAAGGACGGCTATCAGGTGGAGGTTCCCGACAACTGGCTTGAGAACGGAAATCCCTTTGAGCTTCGCAGACCGGAATATGCGAAGATTGTCAAGTTTGGCGGACATGTCTCCATGTACTGTGATGAATTTGGACGCAGCCGCTTTGAGCAGGAGGATTATCAGGCGGTCAGGGCAGTTCCCTTTGACTTCCCGATCGTCGGCTACGGAAATGGCATTGTAAATACCCTGCGTATCTGGGATGCTGAGCCTATAGAGGTTTTCCAGCTGGATTCCTTCGACAAGGGAGACTACCGCAAGGCGGTGGAGCAGGAGAACCTTGCGAGAAACATCGTGGAAGTGCTCTACCCCAATGACAACCACTATGCAGGTAAGGAGCTGCGCCTGAAGCAGCAGTATTTCTTCATCTCCGCATCCGTGCAGGAGGCGGTGGAGAAGTTCATGCGCAAACATGAAGATATTCACCAGTTCCCTGAGAAGGTAACCTTCCAGCTGAACGATACGCATCCCACGGTGGCAATCCCCGAGCTGATGCGTGTCCTGATGGACGATTACAATCTCGGCTGGGATGAGGCATGGGACATTACGACGAGAACCTGTGCGTACACGAACCATACAATTATGTCCGAGGCACTGGAAAAGTGGCCGATTGATCTGTTCCAGAGACTTCTGCCCAGAATTTACCAGATCGTCGAGGAGATCAACCGCCGTTTTGTACAGCAGATCGAGGCGAGATATTCCAACGTATTCGACGTTGACGTACAGGAGAAGATCCGCAAGATGGCGATCCTGTATGATGGACAGGTGAAGATGGCTCACATGGCGATCGTTGCCGGCTACTCTGTCAACGGCGTTGCCAGACTGCACACCGAGATCTTAAAGAAGCAGGAGCTGAAGGATTTCTACGAGATGTTCCCGGAGCGCTTCAACAACAAGACAAACGGTATTACCCAGAGAAGATTCCTGCTGCACGGCAATCCGCTGCTGGCTGAATGGGTGACCTCCAAGGCTGGGGACGGCTGGATCACGGATCTGCCCCAGATCGCAAAGCTGAAGGAGCTTGCAGGTAACGCAAAGGCGCAGAAGGAATTTATGGAGATCAAGTATCAGAACAAGCTGCGTCTGGCGAAGTACATTGAGGAGCACAACGGTGTCATTGTTGACCCGAAGTCCATCTTCGACGTACAGGTAAAGCGTCTGCATGAATATAAGAGACAGCTGTTGAATATCCTGCATGTTATGTACCTTTACAACCAGCTGAAGGCGAAGCCGGATATGGACTTCTACCCGAGAACCTTTATCTTCGGCGCGAAGGCTGCGGCAGGCTATCGGAATGCAAAGCTGACAATCAAGCTGATTAACTCCGTGGCGGATGTAATCAACAACGACACATCCATCGGCGGAAAGCTTAAGGTTGTATTTATTGAGAACTACAATGTGTCCAACGCGGAGATCATCTTTGCGGCAGCAGATGTCTCAGAGCAGATTTCTACCGCCAGCAAGGAGGCGTCTGGAACCGGTAACATGAAGTTTATGCTCAACGGTGCGCTGACGCTGGGAACCATGGACGGAGCCAACGTGGAGATCGTCGAGGAGGTCGGCGCGGAGAATGCGTTTATCTTCGGACTTTCCTCGGATGAGGTCATCCACTATGAGAACTACGGCGGTTATAACCCCATGGAGATCTACAACAACGATGCGGATATCCACAAGGTTCTGGATCAGCTGATCGACGGAAGCTACAGCGCGGACAAGGAGCTTTTCCGCCCGCTGTACAACTCTCTGCTGAATACACTCAGCACCTCAAAGGCAGACACCTACTTCATCCTCAAGGACTTCAAGTCCTATGCCGAGGCACAGAAGAAGGTCGAGGCGGCTTACCGTAACACGGAGGGCTGGGCAAAGAGTGCAATCCTGAACGTGGCATGCTCCGGCAAGTTCACTTCCGACAGAACCATCCAGCAGTATGTGGATGAGATCTGGCATCTTGACAAGGTGACTCTGTAAAGGTAATTATTTGGTATAACAGAAGCAACAAGTGGAGGAAAGATTGATGATAGAATTATTACAGGGCGGAGCGTTTCTGGTCGGCGGCGAGGAGATCATTCCCGACGGGCCGGAGGCGGCTGCCGCCATACGGAGCAAGGCAGGAGTAGCCATTACGAAAGAGGATGCGGCGAAGAAGACGATCGCATATGGCATTCTGGAGAGCCACAACACGTCCGGAAACATGGAAAAGCTCAAGGTTCGCTTTGACAAGCTCACCAGCCATGACATCACGTTCGTAGGTATCATCCAGACGGCGAGAGCATCCGGGCTGCAGAAGTTCCCGATGCCCTATGTCCTGACGAACTGCCACAACTCCCTGTGTGCGGTCGGCGGCACGATCAACGAAGATGACCACATGTTTGGACTGACCTGCGCAAAGAAGTATGGCGGTGTCTATGTACCCCCTCATCAGGCTGTCATCCATCAGTTTGCGAGAGAAATGCTTGCGACAGGCGGCGGCATGATTCTGGGTTCGGACTCCCATACAAGATACGGCGCGCTGGGAACGATGGCGGTTGGAGAGGGAGGCCCTGAGCTTGTAAAGCAGCTGCTGAACCAGACCTATGATATTAATATGCCGGGAGTTGTCGGCGTTTATCTGACAGGCTCACCGGTCAAGGGCGTTGGGCCTCAGGACGTTGCGCTGGCGATCATCGGCGCAGTCTTTAAGAACGGCTATGTAAAGAATAAGGTGATGGAGTTCGTCGGCCCCGGTGTTGCATCCCTGAGTGCGGATTTCCGTATCGGCATCGATGTCATGACAACGGAGACAACCTGCCTGTCCTCCATCTGGAAGACGGACGAGGAGATTAAGGAATTTTATGAGATTCATGGACGTGCTGAGGACTACAGGGAATTAAACCCCGGAAGGATTGCTTACTATGATGGGATGATTAAGGTTGATCTGTCCAAGATCCGCCCGATGATTGCTATGCCCTTCCATCCCAGCAATACCTACACGATCGAAGAACTGAATGCGAACCTCATGGATATTCTGGACGAGACAGAGAAGCGCGCGCAGGTAAGCCTTGACGGCGCGGTGGAATATCATCTGAAGGACAAGGTAAAGAACGGCAAATTCATGGTGGATCAGGGAATCATCGCCGGCTGTGCGGGCGGTGGCTTCGAGAATATCTGTGCGGCGGCTGATATACTCAAGGGAAGCTATATCGGCTCTGACGGTTTCACTCTGAGCGTGTACCCCGCGTCTATGCCGGTTTATATGGAGCTTATCAGAAACGGCTGTGCAGCCACGATTCTGGAGACAGGTGCAGTTATGAAGACGGCATTCTGCGGCCCCTGCTTCGGAGCAGGAGACACACCGGCAAACAATGCCTTCAGCATCCGCCATTCTACAAGAAACTTCCCGAACAGAGAGGGAAGCAAGCTCCAGAACGGTCAGATCTCGTCGGTTGCGCTGATGGATGCGAGGTCTATCGCAGCCACCGCGGCGAACAAGGGCGTGCTGACTCCTGCGACGGACTTCGACGGAGAGCTTGGAAAATACAAGTATCATTTTGACAGCAATATTTACGCAAACCGCGTGTTTGATTCCCACGGCGTTGCCGATCCCGATGTGGAGATCCAGTTCGGCCCCAACATCAAGGACTGGCCTGCGATGGGTGCGCTTCCGGAGAATCTCGTACTGCAGGTTGTCAGCGAGATCCATGATCCCGTGACGACAACGGACGAGCTGATTCCCTCCGGTGAGACATCCTCCTACCGATCCAACCCGCTCGGACTTGCTGAGTTTACGCTCAGCCGTAAGGATCCCGAGTATGTCGGACGCGCGAAGGTGATGCGCGGTCTCGAGGAAGAGCGCAGCAAGGGCGGACATCCCTGCCATGTGATGCCGGAAATTAAAAAGGTAATGGCACCGATCAAGGAGAAATTCCCGGAGGTCAGCCATGTGAATACAGGCTTCGGCTCTACGATCTTTGCCGTGAAGCCGGGAGACGGTTCCGCGAGAGAGCAGGCAGCTTCCTGCCAGAAGGTTCTCGGCGGCTGGGCGAACATTGCCAACGAGTACGCGACAAAGCGTTACCGCTCGAACCTGATTAACTGGGGTATGCTTCCCTTCCTGATCAAGGAGGGTGAGCTTCCGTTTAAGAACCTTGATTATCTCTTCATCCCCAACATCAAGAAGGCTGTGGAGGATAAGACGGACGAGATTACCGCATATGTGGTAAAGGATGGAGGCTTGCAGGAATTCAAATTGAGTCTCGGCGAGCTGACCGATGAGGAGAGACAGATTATTCTCAAGGGTTGTCTCATCAATTATAACAGAGTATAGGGGGACTGACATTTATGGAATTTAACAAGACTGTCTCAAATCCAATGCTGGTAGGCTGTATTGAGCTTGTGAAGGAGGAAGACACGCCGGATCATCGCAATATGTTTGTGACAGAGCTTTTGAAGGCATCCTTTCAGGCGCCCGCCGTCATCGACCCGGAGCCGGTTGCGGACGCAGAGGGAAAGCTGACGATAACACCGGGCGGTAAGGTGCAGTTCCCGATGCTTTCCACGCCCGACGGAAGGAAGTTTTTCATGGGCTTTACCGATCCGGTGGAGTACAAGAAATGGGCTGCCACAAGCAAGGATCTTCCGTTCTTCTCATTGAAATTTGACGACTATGCCAACATGATCTTCCGCAAGGATGCGCAGGGCAATGAGTGTCCGGCGGTTGGCTTTGTCATTAATCCGATGGGAGCGAATGTTGTCGTGCCAAAGGAAATGATCGCTGGCATTGTGGCGACAAGGATCGCACAGGCAAAGCAGATGGCGGCAAAGCGCGCCGCACAGCAGAGACCCACCGGCGTTCCTCCGGTTCCGCCGACAGAGACAAAATAGCAATAGAAAGCTAAAGTAAATACAAAATGTGACGATATACTCTGTACAGGGAAGCAGTTTGGCCGACTGCTACCGAGTACAGAGTAGACCACGGATGGTGTTTGTGCGAAGAAAGGGATTTCTTCGCCGGATGCCATCTTTTTTTTCCGAAAAGCTGACGAGCGGCGGAAGTGGAGGGAATTGAAGGAGAGATAGATTGAGAATTGATTCCAGTGCAGTAGGAATGGAATCCGCCAGAAGCTACAGAGCTTCCGGTACAACCGTCAGAAGATTTATGATAAGGGATTATCAGCAGAATCTGGCGCAGGGAAAGGATACCCTGAATGCAGGTATAGAGAGCAATGCCCAGAACACCGGGGATACCGTGGGAAAAGAGGCGGGAAAGACCGCAGAGGGCAATGAGAAGAAGGTCACCACACTTCAGGACTGGCAGGCAAGATTTCAGGCGTCCGCCTCGAATCTGTCCATAAGAAGCTCGGTCAGCCAGACCTTTGAGGACATCAGACAGCAGACCATCCGTTACATCTTTGATCTGCTCTTCCCGGCGAGGAGAAACCGCTGGGATTCATGGATGCAGGACAATGGCATACAGCAGAATACTGAGAGCCAGAATACGGTGACAAACACCGATGGAGAGTCGCAGGGAATGTACTATGACGGAAACGGACTCCTGAATTTGCAGCCCCGCGAACTGAGGATGAACGTACAGGTGCTGGACTACTGTCAGGAGACCTACTTCACAGAGAGCGAGGATGTCGCTTTTTCCACGGTGGGAAAGGTTCGTACCTCGGACGGCAGGGAGATTGACTTTAATGTCAATATCGGTATGAGCAGACGGTTTGAGGAGTACTACAGAGAGGATCTGCAGCTTGCCAGCTTCACCATGTGCGATCCGCTTGTGATCAATCTGGACACGGATGTGGCGCAGCTGGAGGATCAGACCTTCTATTTTGACATAGACGGCGACGGCGAGCTCGATGAGGTGTCGCAGCTGGGAGCGGGCAGCGGTTATCTTGCGCTCGACAAGAACGGAGACGGCATTATTAACGACGGAAATGAACTCTTCGGAACTTCGAGCGGCAACGGCTTTGCCGATCTCGCAAAATACGATCAGGACGGCAACGGCTGGATCGACGAGAACGATGAGATCTGGAGTAAGCTCAAGATCTGGTCGAAGGACGAAAACGGCAAGGATGTGCTCTATACGCTTGCGGAAAAGGGAGTCGGGGCGATCTGTCTTAAAAATGCTTCCACCGACTTCACCCAGAAGGGGCAGGACGGCAGGACGCTCGGCGCTGTCCGCAACACGGGCGTGTTCCTCTATGAGAACGGAAATGTCGGAACGGTTCAGCATGTAGATGTTGCAAAATACTATAAGGAAGCGTAGACTACAGGGAGGCGAAAACCTCCCTGTTTTTGTGTGGAAAAAAGCGGTTATGCGGAAGGTGTTGAATGCTATGGCATCATTCAGGAAATTATATGATAAAGAGAAAATAGATTTCAGTAATCTGCTCTATCCGAACCGGGCAATGTTCCTGCTGCTGGTTCCGATCGTTGTAGAGCAGCTTCTGAATTCTTTTATGGGTATGGCGGACACGATGATGGTGAGCAATGTCGGCAGCGAGGCAATCTCTGCGGTGTCGCTGGTGGACTCCATCAATAATCTGGTCATTCAGATGTTTGCGGCGATGGCATCCGGCGCGGCGATTATCTGCTCCCAGTATCTCGGTCACCAGGACAAAGAGGGAAGCAATAAGGCGGCGCGGCAGGTGCTCCTGACGGTGCTGGTCATTTCGGTATCGCTGACGCTGATCGGTCTGCTGCTCCGCAAACCGCTTCTTCGGCTGATTTTCGGACAGATTGAACCCGGAGTCATGGATAAGGCGATGAGCTATTTTCTGGTGACGATTCTATCTTACCCGTTTCTGGCGCTTTTTAATGCAGGCGCGGCATTTTTCCGTGCGGGGGGCAATTCCCGCTTCCCGATGATCGTTTCCGTCATCTCCAATCTTTTAAATATCGGCGGAAATGCAATACTCATCTTCGGGCTGGATATGGGAGTCACGGGCGCTGCACTTTCCACCCTTTTTTCAAGAATTTTCTGCGCGGTCGTGGTATTGTTTTCCCTGCGCAGGGATGGACAGCCGATCGTGGTGCGCGACTATTACAGAATCCGCCCGGATATGCCGCTTATCATGAAGATTCTGGCAATCGGCATTCCGTCCGGCATAGAGAACGGCATGTTTCAGTTTGGCAAGCTGGCGATCCAGTCCACAGTGTCGGCGATGGGAACGGCGGCAATCGCGGCGCAGGCGATGGCAAATATCCTGGAGATGGTGAACGGTATCTTCGGTGTCGGCGTCGGAATCGGACTGATGACGATGGTAGGGCAGGCGCTGGGCGCGGGCAGGAAGGAAGAGGCGAGATACTACATTGTAAAATGTACGAAAATCGGACTGGTCGGCATACTGGTGTCCTGTCTGGCGGTTTTCGGACTGGCGGAGCCGGTGACAAGGCTTGCCGGGATGGAGCCGGAGAGTGCAAGGCTCTGCATAGAGATGGTTACAGCGATCACGATCGCAAAACCGCTCTTCTGGGCGTTTTCCTTCATACCCGGCTACGGCATGCGCGCAGCAGGAGACGTAAAATTTTCGATGATTACCTCTACGCTCACCATGTGGTGTCTGCGGGTCGTGCTGTGTATTTTCCTTGTCAAAACATACAATATGGGGCCGATGGCGGTCTGGTACGGCATGTTCGCGGACTGGGCAGTGAGAGGAATCGTGTTCACCCTGCGCTTCCGCGGAGACCGCTGGCTGCAAAAGCGCGTTATTTGACATTACTTGGGTATCAGGTGGTTGTATAAATCCCTCCGATTCGGGAAAAATGATTGTGAAGAAAAAATCTTACAACGTATTTTTCATCGGAAAAGGAAGGTAGACAGCCATGAGAAGAAATAGAAAGAACAGTGCAAAGAAAGAGAGAATCATCATGCTTGCCTCATCGGCTTTTGTGCTTACGGCACTGACCATGACAGGCATCTATATGCAGGCGCGGGACGAGGAGTCCAAGGACAACGGGTATACGCTGGATTTTACAGCGCTGGAAAACAACACGGAGAATAAGTCGCAGGAGATCGCGCAGAACAATCAGCCGAATCCTATCGGAAATACGGTTCCGCTGGAAAATTTCGCTGACGTGACCGAGGACGATCTCGATTATATGCCCATGGAGGCGGGCTCCGGCAATATTGAGATTCCCGGACTGACAACGATTTCTGGGCAGGAAGATCTTCTTGCCGAGGAGGAGCCGCAGGCACCGGCGGAAACCGATGACAGCGGAAACGGCGCAAAGGAAGAGAAGAAAGAGGACAGCGGAAGCAAGAGTGAGCCGAAGAAGGTAACAGTGAGCAAGGAACTGCACTTTGCGGAGAGCGACGGTCTTCTCCGGCCTGTTTCCGGGGAAGTGCTCATTCCGTTCAGCATGGACAGCAGTGTCTATTTTTCTACACTGGATCAGTATAAATATAATCCGGCGCTGATGCTGGATGCCGAGGAGGGAACGAGCGTTGCCGCCTGTGCCGAGGGAAAGGTCATTGATATTTTCCAGAATGCGGAAATTGGTAATGCCGTGACAATGGACTTAGGAGACGGCTATCAGATCACCTACGGACAGCTGCAGGAGATCAGCGTCAGCCTTGACAGCTATGTAAATCCCGGCGAGCAGGTCGGAACAATCGCAGCGCCCACGAAATATTACAGCATAGAGGGTGCGAATCTTTATCTGAAGCTGACAATGGATGGAACCCCTGTAAATCCTGAACTTCTGTTCCGGTAGGAAAAGAACATTGCGGGCGGGAGAGAGTATTCAGAGAGCAGAGGAGTGACCTATGTATATTGTCGGCGGAACGATTAAGACCATGGCAGGAAAAGATATTGAGAACGGCTGCATTCATATTGTGGGCGGTAAAATAGCGGAGATCGGCAGGCGGGATGAAATTGAGGTTCATCCCGCTGCTTGCGAGAGGGTAATCGAGATAGAGAACGGGCTGATTATGCCCGGTATTATCGAGGCGCACTGCCACATGGGGATCACGGAAGAGAAAAAAGGTATGGAGGGCGACGACTGCAATGAGACAGTGGATCCGGTCACCCCGTGGCTGAGGGCGATTGATGCCATCAATACGATGGATGCAGCCTTTGATGACGCGGTGCGCGCGGGGATCACCTCCGCAATGATCGGACCGGGAAGCTCGAATGTCGTGGGTGGTCAGTTCGCATTCCTTAAGACGAAAGGGCGCAGGATCGACGACCTGATCGTGAAGGCGCCGGCGGCGATGAAGATTGCCTTTGGCGAAAATCCCAAGGTCAATTACTCGGGGCAGGGAAAGAGTCCGTCAACGCGGATGGCGATTGCCGGGATGCTGCGCAGGGAGCTGGCAAAGGCAAAGGAGTATGAGAAAAAGAAGGAGAGAGCACAGGAACAGGGGGAAGTCTTTGAGGCGGATTTTGAAATGGAATGCTGGCTGCCCGTCCTGCGCAGAGAGATTCCCCTGAAAGCACATGTGCACCGGGTGGACGACATTTTTACGGCGGTCCGCATTGCAAAGGAATTTGGACTGCGCATAACGCTTGATCACTGCTCGGAGGGGCATCTGATCGCGGAGGAGCTTGCGGCAGAGGGCTTTCCTGCGATTGTCGGGCCGGATCTTGCGAGCCGGAGTAAGATCGAGGTGCAGAATATGGCATTCAAGACTGTCGGCATTCTGAACCGTGCGGGTGTGAAAACAGCGATCACGACGGATCATCCGGTTTCGCTGATTGCTTCCCTGCCGCTCTGTGCCGGACTTGCAGTGAAGGCGGGACTTCCGCTGGAGGAAGGCTACCGCGCCATTACCATCAACGCGGCGGAGATCTGCGGCGTGGCGGACAGGGTCGGCAGCCTCGAGCCGGGGAAGGATGCAGATATTGCGATTTTTACGGGAAATCCGATGGAAATTTTCACGAAGACGCTTTATACTATCATTGACGGAAATGTGGTGTATGAGGAGGGCGGCTTATGCTTGAGCGCGGAAGGAAAATCGGAATAACAGACTGCATATGGGTGATTATGGTCGGCGCACTCTATTTTTGCTGGGCGTGTCATTTGCAGCAGAGCTGGTGTCCGGATGAATATATGAGGGATGACGTGGCGTTCTGGATATTGCAGAACGGGCGGCTGCCGGTCGGAAATGAGCCGGAGCTGATAAATCCTATCTGGGGTTTTTCTTACGCCTTTTTGCCCTATCTGCCTTCGCTGATCGGTGTGCTGCTGATGAAGCTATGCGGACTGTTTACAGCTTCTCCCGCCGCCCTGCTGATGGCTCTGAGATCGGTCAGTGTATTGGCGGGAGCGGGTTCGGCACTGTTTTCCCTGAAGATCGGGAAGCGTGTTTTTCATAATCGTCTGTCGGACTATGTGTTCTCGGCATTTATATGTCTTTTACCGCAGTTTGTTTTCGTCAGTTCTTATTTCAACAATGACAGCTTTTCAGTTTTTACAACGGTAGTGATGCTGTATTTCTGGGTCTGCGGACTACAGGATGGTTGGAACGTGAGAAACAGTATCGGACTGGGGATCGGCATAGGGTGCTGTGCCCTTACATACTATAATGCCTATGGCTTTATTCTGGGCAGCGTGGTCTTTTATTTTCTTTCGTGGGCTGCCAGAGGAGAAAAGAGTAAGCCCGGTAATGTCCTGAAATATTTTCTGATTATTCTGGGGACGGCATTCGCTGTTGCAGGGTGGTATTTTATCAGGAATTATTTTATTTATGACGGTGACTTCCTTGGTATGCGGGCGATGAGATACTGTGGTGAACTGAATGCAGCGGATGCATATAAACCGTCCAGTATACAGACGAGACAGGAGATGGGTGTGAACTTCTGGGATATGCTTACAGATGCATACTGGTTTCGGAATACCCTGCACAGCTTTATCGGCTGCTTTGGCTATATGAATGTATGGATATCCCTCAAGCTGGTAAGGGTGTACTATCTGGTGCTGGGCGGAGGCGCGGCAGTGGGGCTCGTTCTGCTTTCCGGAAAGAAGAGGACGAGACCTCTGAGCCTCTGTCTTCTGATGACTATAGTGCTTCCAGTGCTGCTCTCGCTTTACAATTCTTATACCACTGACTATCAGATGCAGGGCAGATATTTGCTGTCAGCGCTCCCGGGACTGGCCTTTCTGGCAGTGAGCTGTTATGACAGAATCGTTGCGAAAGTGAGAAAATGGATGCAGAATCTGTTTCTGGGAGTCATTCTTGTGGGCTGGATTCTGCTTTTTGCGCGTGTCTGGTTTACTACGATTCTGCCGGAGTGCTGGGCTCAGGCGATTGAGCAGATATTGTTATGAGAAATAAGATTGCACATCTGTTATATTGAGAATATAATGTTCACATGGTCAGTGAATGGTGGTTATCGTGGAGGAAGCGCTTGAAAAGATATTTGAAGCTCTGTATCCTGTCTGCGCTGGTAATTGCTGCCGGAGGCTTCGGCGGCTGCGCGGAGGAGGCGGCAGAGATTGAAACAACTGTGAAAAATCCATATGCGGGTGCGGTCAGCATGGAGGAGACTCCGGTTGTGGACTATGTGGTTCCGAAGCTGTCACCGAATGTCCTTATTGACAGGCAGGGCTATTCTATCGACGGTGGAAAGACAGCGGCGGTCAGAGGGAAAAGCCTTCCGGGGGAATTCCGGCTTGTGGATGCCGCGACGGGAGAAGCGGTTCTGACAGGGCTGGTGACGGAAATCGTCTATCACGCAGAGCAGGGGCTCTACTCGGGAGTGGTCGATTTCAGCGATTACAGTACGGCGGGCGACTACTATCTGGAGTGTGATACTCTGGGACGTTCCTATGACTTCACGTTGCAGAAGGAGCATTACCAGACGTTGTTTACTGAGACCTATGAGGGGATGATGGAGGACTGCCAGCAGCGGACGGCGGAGATTTCAGATGTCATTATGCTCCTTGAGACCTATGAATGGTATCCCTCGCTTTTCCCGGATGCTGACAGGGATGATATGCCGGATGTCCTGAAAGAGATCCGCGGATGGGTGGCGTATATGGAGGAGAACGGAGTAGAGGCGGAGGAAGAAGCGCTTTATGCGGCTTTGCTGGCGAAATTCGGATACCTTTACCAGAAGTTTGACCATGATTATGCGACGGATTCCCTGAAGAGGGCATCTACCGTTTTAGGGCAGACCCAGACGACGATCAGCAGAGATGCCGACAGCTTTTATGCATTGACTGAGCTTTACCGCGCGACGGGCCGCTATACTTACAGGAATCAGATCGTCGATTACAAGAGTTTTTTTGAGGATAACAGCAGCTACCTTGAGGAGCCGTGTTATCTGTTTGGCATTATGACTTATATGGCAACACGCCAGAAGGTCGATGTGGAGCTTTGTGGGAAGTTCATGAACAGGCTGATGGAGAGGGCAGAGGAAATTTCTGGGCGCTATACGGAAATGCTTCACCCGGTAACAGCGAGGAATAATGGTTCAACAGAGCTGCTCGAACGCGCCGTTGAACTGTCATGTGCCAACTATGTCATGAATAATTATCAGTATACGGGAATAGAGGAGAATTTTCTCCATTACCTGATGGGACAGAATCCGGATTCCATCAACTTTTATGAAAACGGAGAGGACAGGGCACGGTATCTGCTGCTGTTGGCGCAGCTTGCGGAGAACGATGCAAAAAGCGAATAGAAAGGAATACATAGTATGAAGATTATTGTTTTGGCAGGAGGAACCAGCACGGAGAGAGATGTATCGCTCAGCTCCGGCAGTATGATTTACAGGGCATTGAAGGCGAATGGACATCAGGCAATGCTGCTTGATGTTTATCTTGGCTATGATGGAGAGACAGAGGGCATCTTTGAGAGGGATACGGACTGGGCGGCAGAGATCGGTAATGTCAGCGAAAAGAATCCTGACCTTGCAGAGATCCGGGCACTGCGCAAGGACGGCGGCAAGAGCTTCTTTGGCCCGAATGTGTTGAAGCTCTGCCAGATGGCGGACTGTGTATTCATGGCATTGCACGGGGCGAACGGCGAGGACGGCAAGATTCAGGCGTGCTTTGAACTGTTGGGCATTCCCTATACCGGAACGGATTTCGTCAGCTCAGCGATGGCGATGGACAAAGGAATTACAAAGGATCTGTTCAAGGCATACGGCATTTCCACACCTGCCGGAATCCGGCTGGCAAAGGGAGAGACCGAGCAGGAGAAGATTCCGTTTCCCTGCATTGTCAAGGCGTGCTGCGGCGGTTCAAGCGTAGGTGTCTGCATTGCCCGCAATGAGGCAGAATACGAGGCTGCTAAGGAAGAGGCGTTCCGTTATGACAACGAGGTTGTCATTGAGCAGTATATCGACGGAAGGGAGTTTTCCGTCGGCGTTATGGACGGCAAGGCGCTTCCGGTGATCGAGATTGCACCGAAGGTCGGATTTTACGATTATAAGAATAAGTATCAGGCGGGAAGCACGGTGGAGACCTGTCCCGCGGAGCTTTCCGAGGAGAAGACGAGGGAACTGCAACAGGCGGCAGAACTGGTATTCAAGGCATTGCGGCTCAAGAGCTATGCGAGAATGGACTTCCGAATGAACACATGGGGAGAGATTTTCTGTCTGGAGGCAAATACGCTGCCGGGCATGACACCGGTTTCCCTGTTGCCGCAGGAGGCGGCTGTTCTGGGCATGGACTTTGCTGCGCTCTGTGAGAAGATATTGAGGATGGCTGTCAAGGACTGAATAGTCCCGGATTGAACGGCACAGGATTTTAAAGGAGAGGAATCCCATGAGACTGAGTATCAATGAGATCGCTGCTTTCTGCGGAGGAAAGCTTGTACTGAAGGACGGCATGAATGCCGATACAGAGGTCAGCTCTGTTGTGATCGATTCCAGAAAGGCAGAGGCAGGCGGTGCGTTTCTGGCAACGGTGGGAGAGCGCGTGGACGGACACCGCTTTATCAGCGGGGTTTTTCAGAAGGGAGCCTGTCTTGCCATAACCGGGAAAAGCCCGGAGCTTGTGGAGAAGGAGACGGGGGAAGACTGCTCCGGCTGGGGAAGCTATGTGCTGGTCGAGGATACGCTGCAGGCGCTGAAGGATATTGCGGAGGGCTATAGGAGAAAGCTTCAGATTCCTATCGTCGGTATTACAGGCAGTGTCGGGAAGACCAGCACCAAGGAGTTTATCGCCGGGGTTCTCTCGGTGAAATATCAGGTTTTAAAGACAGAGGGAAATTTCAACAATGAGATTGGTGTCCCGCTTACTCTGCTGCGCATCAGGGATGAACATCAGGCGGCGGTAGTGGAAATGGGGATCAGTGATTTCGGGGAGATGCACCGGCTCAGCAAGATGGTACGCCCGAATGTCTGCGTCATGACAAATATCGGACAGTGTCATCTGGAGAATCTCGGAACACGCGACGGCATCCTGAAGGCAAAATCCGAAATCTTTGATTTCATGGCGGACGACGGTGTGATCTGCCTGAACGGAGAGGATGATAAGCTCAGTACATTAAGGGAGATCAAGGGGCATGTCCCTCATTTCTTCGGATTGGGAGGAAATGACGTGGAGGAGGTGCGCGCCGGAGAGATCGAGAGCCACGGACTCTGGGGAAGCGATGCGGTGTTGCATTTTGATGAGCTTGACAATGACAGATGTCTTCCGGGAATAAAGGCAGCGGCGACGGGGATCAAGACGCTTGAAATTCATGTGCCGCTTCCGGGCAGACATATGGTTCTGAATGCTGCTGCGGCTGCGTGCGTGGCAAGGCTGTTCGGACTTTCTTATGAGGAGATTGCGGAGGGGATTGGCAGGGTTCAGCCGGTGAGCGGAAGGAATCATCTGATCCGGCTTGACAGATATACCTTGATCGATGACTGCTATAACGCCAACCCGGCATCTATGCGCGCGGCGCTGGAGCTTCTCGCGCTGGCGGATACAAGGAAAATTGCGATTCTGGGAGATATGTTTGAGCTTGGTGCCGATTCGGATGCGCTGCATGTCGGTGTGGGTGAATTTGCAGTGGCAGCAGGCATTGACGGACTGATCTGTGTCGGTGAGAATGCGATCCATATCTATGAGGCAGCGGCAGAGCACGCGACGGGAAAGCTGCATATCGCACATTTCCCGACGTTAGCAGCGCTCTTTGAGACGCTGGAGCAGGAGAAGGAAGAGTATGTGCCGGAGGGCAGCACCATTCTTGTAAAGGCCTCGCATGGAATGGAATTTACGAAGGTGCTGGACTTCCTGAAGAATCTGTAACGCTTTTTATTGCATTTCCTTCTTTAATTCAAAATAGCGCTTTTGTATGATACCACCCACATAGGTACCAAGGCTTTTTCTGTCTTCTTTGTCGAGCTGGTCTATGTAGATCGGCTTGCCAAAGTCGATTATGACATTTGCTTTCTTAATTTTCGGCAGATGATCCTCGAAGATGGCGGCGGTGTTTACCAGGGTCATCGGAACAATGGGAACCTTTCCCTTTTCCGCGATCTTAAAACTGCCGTCATGAAAGGGCAGAAAGGTGTCATTTACCTTATTGCGCGTACCCTCCGGAAAGATACACATCGAATAGCCGTTCTTTACTTCCTCGACACCGGCGAGGATTGTCTTCAGCCCCTCCTTGATATTCTTCCTGTCCAGGAACAGGCAGTGGATGTTTTTCATCCAGATGCGGAGAATGGGGGCCTTTTTCATCTCAATCTTAGCAACATAGCCCGTCACACCGGGAAAATAGGAAAGTGTCAGGATGACATCGAAAAAGCTGCGGTGGTTTCCGGCATAGAGAACCGCCGTATCCGTCGGAATGTTTTCCAGTCCCTTTACCGTGACCTTTGCGCCGGAGAGAAAGGCGATACAGCGGAAGCCCCAGCTGACAAGCGCCTTGGAGCTTCTTGCCTTAAGGCCGGGATTAAATTTCCCGATAATCCACTCCACGAGCAGCACCGGCAGGAACAGGATCAGGTACAGGATAAGATAGAGCACGACCAAAATAAAACGTATCATAGAGAAACCTCACAGCTCAGAATTTTCGTATTGTTCCGGAGCTGTGTCGGTACACCGCCTCCGGACAGTTACAGTTTAGCATAAATTGCCGTTTGTGTACATAGAATACAGCAAAGAAAAGGTTTGTGCGAGGCAACATTGAAAATGAGACGGAATGTGTGGAAGAGACTGGCATGTGTGCTGCTTGCGGCAGTTTTACTGTTACAGTCGGGCTGTACCTTCTTAAGCGAGGAAAAGCTCAAACTGCGCGATCTTGAGTTTACCGTGCTGGGCGAGGAGAAAATACCGGCGGAGCTGAAGACGATCATCGAGGAGAAGAAGGCGGCGCCCTTCCAGATCACTTATACGGATAATGAAAATCTGTACATATGCATCGGCTACGGGCAGCAGGAAACCGGCGGCTACAGCATAGCGGTGGAGGAGCTTTACCTGACGGACAGCAATATCTGCGTCAATACGAGTCTGCTCGGCCCGGATGCGTCAGAGAAGAGCAATAAGACGCCTTCCTTCCCCTATATTGTCCTCAAGACGGAATTTCTGGAGCAGACAGTAATCTTTGAATAAAGGCTTGCGGCACTTTCCTTTTTTCCCTATCCATGGTAAAATATTACTATATGAAAAACATACCTCATGAGGGAGAAACAGGAGGGTGCCATGCTGTTAATTAAGAATGGATATATGATAGATCCCAAATCGGGATGGGACGGAAATTATGATATTCTGGTGGAAAATGACACGATCGTAAGGATCGGGAAAAGACTGGAGACGCCCAAGGGAAAGTGTAGGATTATTGATGCGGAGGGGCTGCTTGTAGCACCCGGACTTGTGGATGTACATGCACACTTCCGCGATCCGGGTTTCACCATGAAGGAGGATATTGTCACCGGAGCCGCCGCTGCCGCAAGGGGCGGTTATACATCGGTGGTGCTCATGGCAAATACAAAGCCTACCGTCGATAATCTGGATACTTTGAAATATGTGATCGGACGCGGAAAGGAGACCGGCATTCATGTCTACACCTGTGCGAATGTGACGATGGGCATGAAGGGAAAGGAGCTGACGCCGATGCGTGAGCTTGCCGCAGCGGGGGCGGTCGGATTTACGGATGACGGGATTCCGCTGATGGATGAAAAAATTGTGCGCGATGCCATGAAGAATGTGGCGGCTCTTGATCTGCCGATCAGCTTTCACGAAGAGAATCCGGCTTTGATAGAGAACAACGGCGTGAACCGGGGAAGGGCGAGTGAACATTTCGGCATCGGAGGATCTCCCCGAGAGGCAGAGATCACGATGGTCGGGAGAGATTTAAAGCTTGCCCTTGAGACGGGGGCAAGCATCGATATTCAGCATGTCAGTGCAAGGGAGACGGTTGAATTGATCCGCAAGGCGAAGGAGAAGGGACATAACATCCATGCGGAGGCAACGCCCCATCACTTTACGCTGACGGAGGATGCGGTGATAAAGTACGGAACACTTGCGAAGATGAATCCGCCTCTGCGCGAAGAAGCAGACAGGCAGGAGATCATACGCGGACTGGTCGACGGCACGATAGACATGATTGCGACAGATCATGCGCCACACACGGCGGAGGAAAAGGCGAAATCCATCACCGAAGCGCCCAGCGGAATCATCGGTCTGGAGACGGCGCTTGCACTCGGAATCACAGAGCTGATCGACGGCGGTTATCTCACGATGAGACAGCTTCTGACACTGATGAGTACGAACCCGGCAAACCTCTACCATCTCAACGCCGGTTATCTCGCAGAGGGAGGCCCTGCGGACATTGTTCTGATAGACACAACGGCGGACTGGGAGCCATCGGAGTATGCTTCAAAGGCATCTAACACACCCTTCACCGGCTGGAACCTGAAAGGAAAGGTGGTAAAGACCATCTCCGGTGGAAAGGTGGTTTACGAGGCGTAGGAAGAAGGAATTATGATTGGATAAAGAAGAAGGGAAACTCTTTTTTGCATATCTGAATCAAAAGCGGAGTGAATACAGAGTATCCATGGGAAAGCTGTGCGATGGGTTATGTACTCCGAGAATCATCTCCTATATGGAGAAGGGGGAGCGCTATCCGGAGCTGATGCTCCGGGACAGACTCTCGGCAAGACTGGGGATAGATCCCGACGATTATTCGCAGCTGCTGGATTGTCAGGAGTATGACCGATGGCTCGCCAGACAGGCGGTTGTTCATCAGCTTTTCCGGGATAATATGCAGGAAGCGGCGAAGGTATTAAGAAAGTATGAGACCGGGTGCGATCAGGATGACCCCTTGGAGAGGCAATTTTGTCTGGACATGCAGTTTCAGATCAGGCGAAGGGAACATGCCGACAGAGAGGAATTGGCTGAAGTTTGCACTCAGGCGGCGGAGCAGACGTTGAAGGGCGTGACAATGCACAACCTTTATAAGAAGGCTGTTTCCGCGCAGGAAATCAATCTGCTCATGGAGAAGGAATGGTACAGAGCAGAGGGGAGAAGAAGCAGGTTCTTCCTTGCGGTTATGGATTATCTGGAGAACCATCATATAGACGAGACGAACAGGGTGAAAATTTATCCCAAGGCTGTCCTGTACTGGTGCCGGAGCCGCATGGAGACGAAGCTGGAAGATTCGGAACGCTTGCAGCTTCTTGAGTCCTGCACTCAGGCGATAGAGCTTTTGAGAAACAGGGGAAGATTATACTATTTCTGGGAGCTTCTGGAGCTTAGAGAAAGGCTGCTGGAATGCCTGATTGCGCGTTATCCGGAAATGGAGAGCATGGAACAGGAAAACAGACAGTGGAAGGAAACGCTGGAAGAACTTTACACAGACTACGGCGTGGAGAAGCAGACCTTTCATGAGGGATTTCTCTATGTTTCAAAGCACGCGGAATGTGTCAACGATGTAATCAGGATACGAAGGAAGATGCTGGGCCTGAGCCAGCAACAGCTCTGCGAGGGACTCTGTGATGTGAAGACACTGCGAAGGCTGGAGCATCGGCAGACGACACCACAGAGAGCAATTGTGACGCAGCTTCTGATGCGTCTTGGACTTCCGGGTGAACTGAGATATACGGACGTCCTGACTGATAAGCCGGAAATGACACAGCAATTGCGGAAAATGCGAGATGCAGCTCTCGTTTTCCAGACTCAGACCGTGGAGAATTGGTGGGAAAAGGTTAAGCAGAAGCTTCCTTTGATGCAGAGATTGAACAGGCAGAAGCTGCTCGGTGAGGAAATCATGTTGGCGTGGAAATCAGGAGAATTACAGCGCGAGGAGTATTGCCGTCGGCTACAGGAGACGATAGAACTGACCTTACCCATGACAGCTTTCTTGCAGCCGGGGGAGAAGTATCTGACAGTGGGTGAGCAGGAATATATTCGCAATCGTATGAAAGGCTTAGATTCTGACGGAGAAGAATTTCGGATCTGTATGCAGCGGTTCGAGGAGATGTACCGACCCTATATGCGCAACGAAAGGATAGAGACAATGATTGGAATCTTTGAATTTATTATGTCTTATGTTGGAAGCGAGCTGGGCAACCGAGGCGAGTTTGACGCTGCAGACGAATATAGTCAGTTTATCGCGGAGGAGAACTTGCGGGAGCGCAGATTCCGGTTCCTTTCGGAGGCTTTATATGACCGATGGTGGAACGACGCAGAGCGGTTCAAGAGAGGCATTTTGATAAAAACGAAATTGGATAATGAAAGAGAAATTTCAAAATGCATTGTCCTGAGCCGGATTGAAAAGAATGTACATGATGAGAAATTCTATAAAAAGCGTTTACACGAAATGCAGTTTCACATACAGTGAGCGAAAACCTCAACGGTCTTGCAGATTTGCAAGACCGTTGAGGTTATATGCAACAACTAGCGTCCATCAGGAACATCGCGGGTTTCTTTGTCGTTGCAAGGCGTGACAAAACCGGTATTACCTGACGATATGTCTGTCGGGAAGAAATTTTTCAGCTGCTCTATATTGAAAAACAGAAAGAGCAGACTAAGCATTGTGATGACAGGAACTAAGCGAAAGTTTGTTTTTTTCTTCATTTTATTATCTCCTTTTTCTTCAAAATAGTACAAAAAAAATCTGTCAACAAGGGACAGAGTTGTTCCGGCTTTTCGACAGTTTATGTCGAATTTGAGAACAACTCTGTCCCTTTCTCTTTTATCCTTTGTGTGGTACTATTTAATTGTTCACAGATGAGAGGAAAAATGCCTGTGAGAACTCGAAGTGTATATGATTAGGGTGTCAAAAGGTGGTTTGTAAAAAACTGTGCCGAAGATAATCTTCAAAGAATCGCTCTTTTGACATTCCAATCATGTATATTAGGAGTTTCTACAGGAGATATTCCTTAAAAAGTTTTTCTTGCCTTTTTATATTGAATCTGTTATTATTTATCTTAAGCATATATTCTGAATATCAGACAGCGAAGAGCTGTTCTACGATCTCTATTTTTCAATGGATTCTATGCTTAAAAACTCACATTTTAACTGCATAGCGCATTGGAAAACAGGGATGGTATGAGGTCTCTTTTGTTCCCGATGCACTGTGGGAACGGAGGGAAGCTTGAAGGATTTACAGGAAATGAACCTGGTGGATGACTTTCTGGTGAACAGCCTGACAAGTCATAAGATTTACGGGGAGAGTGCGTCCAGATACATTCTGGAGTGTATTTTCCGGAGGAAGATCGGGAAGCTGACGGTGGTTCCGCAGCGGTTTCTGTGCGGGGAGAATCCAGGAGACCATGGTATTCGTCTGGATGTGTATCTGGACGAGGAAGCCGGAGAACTCTTTGATATTGAACCGGATCAGAACGATAGCAGGGCGGAGAAGGAGTCGCTGCCGAGGCGTGTGCGGTTTTACCATGCGAAGATCGATGAGAGGAATCTTGCGGCGGGCGAGGACTACGGGAAGCTGCGGAATGTGGTCGTGATTTTTATTACAACTTACGATCCCTTTGACCGTGACCGCATGGTCTACACGATCCGCAACTGCTGTGTGGAGGAGCCGGATTTGCCGTATGAGGACGGCGCGGAGACGTTGTTTCTGTATACGAGGGGAACGAAGGGCGATCCGCCCAGGGAGCTTCGGGAGTTGTTGCAGTACATGGAGAATTCCACCGAGGAGAATGCACGATCGGAAGGATTGAAGGCTCTGCACCGGATGGTGACAGAGATAAAACGTGACGGAGAGGTAGGGTTCGCGTATATGAAGAGCTTTGAACGGGAGCAGAGAGTCAGGGAGGAAGGCAGGCTTGAGGGCTTGAGCGAGGGAAAGGCAGAAGCTTTACTGACTGTTTTGGGATGCAAGGGAGAGGTGCCGGAGACATTGCGGAGTAAAATACTTGCTGAAAAGAATCCGGTGTTGCTGAACGAATGGTTTTTGCGGGCACTTTCCTGCGAAAGCATACAAGAGTTTACTCTTTTTTAATGCCAGAGGGATGTTCCTTTTGTCGTGACCGGTTAGCGGATAGCGTGGCAAGGGGACACTCTTCGTGGCGATCGATGAGCTGATCGGATCATCAAAGGTAGTAAATGCAGTGCTGAACTCCGATGCGGCGCAGTGGAAGGATGAGAGCTTTGCGGAGGAGGAAATAGAAGGGGCGAGATTATCGCCCCTTCATTAATAAGATCGGTCATGTGCTAATTCGCGACGTCTGTATTTTCTCTGCAACTTTTTTTGACATATTCCTTTTTGGCTGTTTCGATTTATGAACAATTCTTTTTTCTGCCTTAAACACATAATATCCGTTACATTCAATCCATTTCACGCCGCCATTTTCAGTGCAGCAATATTAACATCAGACATCACAACCTTTTTGGTGCCAATTGTATGAGCTGCCCAAATTCCCACAACTCCATACCCACACCCTAAATCAAGAACTTTACTATCTGGTTGTAGGTCAATCTGTTCTATCATTTGTTGGGTGCCCAAATCAACCTGCCGGTACAAGAACAGCGAATCTGATGTATGAAACACATAGCTGAAGCCATCATAATGCCATTCTACAGTATATTTTTCCATATCTTATTTTCCTGCTTTGCTATGAATTGGAATATTTTGTAGGCATCTTCAGCGCAGCGCACATCGTTTATACTCTGAAAATAAGAAACAAAAAGCAATTCGATGCATTCCATCACATAGGGAACTGCCTTCTTTTCCGCCGCTGTCAATTTCAGCTTTTGTTCATAGCCTGCAAATATTTCTTTTACAAATGCAAGCCATAACTCGTCCGTAATCTCAAATTTTTCCTCCTCCGACAACAGACCAAGCAGAAAATAGCAGAGATCAAAAATACGGATATTTCTCTGGCTCAGGTCAAAGTCAATATAACCGGAGAAATTACCATCAAGAAACAGGAAATTCCCGAAATGCACATCCCGATGAATGAGCTGCACAGGCAGGTTATCGTATACCATCGCTAAGTGTGAAACAGTTTTTTCGTATTCTTCTTTACTGATATACTTCCAGCCATTGGTCTCAAAATTGCTTTTCACCCAGCTATTCATTTCATCCAGAAGGCTGTTATTCCAAAAGACATCCGTTTCCTCACATTTTTTGAATGCGATATGAAGATCAGCAATAATGTTCCCCATTGCAGACGCAATCGTCTTATCATTCCCGATTCGCACAATATTGCTCCCATGCAGCCTTCTGGACAGGAAGAAAAACAGGTCGTCACAGGAAATGTACTGTTCATTCTTCCCGGTCGGTACGATTTTGCCGACAGGAATATCCATGCTGTCCAAGATTTGCAGTATTTTCAGGTTCCTTTCGAGCATGCTGAAATCGTGGTACACTTTCAGAACATACTCATCCCCAATTTGCCATGCCGCATTGTGTATTTGTTTTATACCCTTGTTTTCCAACCCCCAATGACTGAGGATCTGTGCTATTTGATCTTTCATCCATAAACTTCCTTTTCGCTGTTTTAAAATAATCCTTCTGATACTGGATTCTGACAGGTTATACATTCTGGATAACTGTTTATTGCCCATTCCTTCCAGATATTTTGTGTAAATATGAGCATCACGTTTTTCCAACTCGTTTTGATAGTCGGAAGGGGATTCTGCAATATGTCTGTCCTTGACCGGTACATATAGATATTCACCCTGAATATACTCCTGCACCAGTGCCAGCAAGTCCTCCGGCAACACGTCATTTGCGTTTTTATACTTCATATCGTTTGCTCCTTGGATGCCATTTTATATATTCTACCATGGAAATTGCAAACCTGCCGTCTGTCTTTCTTTCAGAAACAAACATGATCGCCGGGGATGCATTCCGATTCCATAATAAATTGAAACACAGATATTGATTTCCCTAAATGGATGTAGTATCATCCAATTAGTTGATACTACATCCAAAGGAGGAGATCATATGGAGAGTTTCGGGCGGAAGATCACAAAAATTGCCCGGGAAGTCAGCAAATTCACTGTTCAGGCAATGAAGGAGGACGGGATCGGGACGGCAGAATTTGACTTTGTGCACCTGCTCCGCCACCATCCGGGACTGACACAGGCGCAGGTGAGAGAGGAATTGAAGATAGACAAGGGCGCGGCGGCAAGGCGTGCGGCGAGCCTTGAGGCGAAGGGATATATCATCCGCAAGGAGAATCCGGAGGATGGGCGTAGCCAGCTTCTCTATGCCACGGAAAAGGCGCAGTCGCTGCGAAATTCCAAGGCATCGATAGAAACGGTGTTCTATGATTGGCTGCTTGAGGAGTTGTCGGAGGAGGACAGAGCGAGCTTTGACCGGATTCTGAATGACTTATATCTGCGATCCAAGAAGCAGTCACGCGCCGGATTTCCGGATGTCCGCAAGCGTATGGAGGGTTTAAGCGATGAAGAAAACATTTGATCCCGGCAGGGTTGGCTCGTATTTCCGCGCGGAGTGGCGGGCGCTGCTGATTGTGACAATTTCGGGAATCTTCTATAATATAGGACTTCTGGCAGGGCCAATTTTTGAGGGAAAGCTCGCGCAATGTCTGCTGGACATTTTCGGGGGCAGTAAGACCTTCCGGGACATGGCGGTGCTGGCAGTCTCTTATGTACTGACGATCGCTGCCGTGCAGGTCGCTCGGTATATCAAGCGTTTCTATGTCCGGCGTTTTGCGAATAATACGAACTGCCGTATGAGGCAGGTGCTGTACCGCAGTCTGGTTCATAAGTCCAAGGCAGAGCTGGAGGGAGAGTCCGTCGGCTCTGTGATAACAAAAGCAATTACGGATGTGGATGCCTGCGTGGAAGGAATGCGTAAATTTACCACGGAGGTCTTCGACACCGGAGTGGCGATGGTCGGTTATGTGGGAATGCTGTTGTTTTACGATTGGAAACTGGCTTTACTGTGTCTGATCTTTCCGCCCATTTCCTATGCCATTGCGGAGAAAATGAAGGTTGTCGTCCAACGGACGGGTGCTGCCTACAAGGAAAGTGCCGCGCGGCTCAGCTCCGTGACAATGGACAGGAGCAGCAACAGTATTACTTACCGGGTTTACGGCTGCGAGGTGGAACGGAATGCCTCTTATGAGGAAGCGCTTAAGGACTACGAGTCGGCGGCGGTTCGTTCCCAGGTCTGGAGCAGCGCCCTTCCTCCGCTCTATCAGGTGCTTTCCATGGTCAGCGTAATGCTGATCCTCTATCTTGGCGGTCAGAGGGTACAGATGAATCTCTGGGACATCGGTATTTTCACGGCATATCTTTCGTGCTACGGAAAATTGTCGTTAAAGTCCTCCAAGGCTGCGAAGCTCTTTAACTCCGTTCAACAAGCGGAGGTATCATGGAAGAGAATCCGTCCGCTGATGCAGTCCGTGCCGGACGAAGCCGCTGTCAGCAATGTACCGTGTCAGACGCTCTGCGTGGAAAAGCTGGGCGCGCCTCCTGTCTTTGAGGGCTTGTCCTTTACTGCTGATGCCGGGCAGATGATCGGAATTACCGGGCCGGTTGCCAGCGGAAAGTCTACATTGGGAAAGGCTTTTCTGCAGGAGAGGGAATATGTCGGAACAATAAGCTTTGGCGGGACGCCGCTCTCGTCCAGAGGCGTTGTCGGCTATCTGGGGCACGACCCGGAGCTGTTCAGTGACACCATCGAAAACAATGTTCTCATGGGGAGCGAGGATGATGTGTGGAAGTACCTGAAGGCGGTGGAGCTGGATGAGGAAGTGAAGGCGATGCCGGACGGTATTCGCACAAAGGTCGGTACGGGAGGGCTGTTGCTCTCCGGCGGTCAGCAGCAGAGGCTGGCGCTTGCGAGGACACTTGCACATCTGAAGCCGATTCTGGTTCTGGATGACCCGTTTTCCGCGTTGGATCGGGACACCGAGCGGAAGGTTTATGCGAATTTGCGGCAATTTACGAAGAACAATATTGTCCTGTTGATTTCACATAGACTTTATCTTTTCCCGGAGCTGGAACAGGTGATCTGGCTGGAAAACGGCAGGGCGGAGGCTGCTGACCATGATACATGGATGAAGCGGAGTGCGCTTTACCGTGAACTCTATCAATTGCAGACGGAAGGGGACGAGGAGAATGAAAAATAATACGATTTCTGTGTTTTTTCGGACTGTCCGCGCTTCAAAGATGAAGACGCTCGTACTTCTTCTGACTGTGGCGGGTGCGGTTATTGTCGCGCTTCTGCCGCCGCTGGTGCTGGAGCGCGTGATCGACGGACTGAGTGTCGGTGAGCGTGTGTCACTCACGGCAGCAGTTGCTTATTTCGGACTGGTTGCCCTGACCGGATTGCTGGAATCCGCAAGGGAGGTTCAGCTTACGTTGTTCGGGCAGCGGATTACGCGAAATCTGCGGCAGGCATTGCGGGACAAGCTCTCCCGGCTCACCGCGGATACGCTGACGAAACAGGAGCCCGGTGTGACCGTTTCCCGTTTTATCGGCGATGTGGACACCGTGGAGGAGCTTTTCACAGCAGGCATCATCAGCATGGCGGCCGATCTCTGCAAGGTGATCAGTATTTTTGCGATTATCGGTAGCAAGAAGCCCGGTCTTGCGTTGGTGCTGCTTTTGCTGATTCCGCTGATCTTTGCATTTACGAGGGTTGTCCAGAAGCGATCCCTGATTGCGCAGATCGAAAACCGGAAGGCGGTGGCGAAAGTGGCAAATCATGTGCCGGAGACCATCCGCAACATCCGCACGATTCATGCCCTTGAGAAAGAGGATTACATGGAGCGGAGGTACAGCGATTACATAGGCGAGAGCTATGCCGCCATGGAAAAAACAAATTTTTATGATGCGATTTACTCGCCTGTGATACTGATTCTCAACGCGCTTGTAACGGCGGTGATACTGACACTGGCGGCAACGGGAAATCCTGTGATACAGAACTTTTTCGGCATGTCCGTCGGTATGGCGGTGGCTATGATTTCCTATATTTCTCAGGTTTTCAGTCCGTTGGAGAGCATTGGTATGGAGATTCAGACGATTCAGTCTGCGGTTGCCGGTGTTCACCGGATTAATGAATTTCTCGCGCAGCCGGAACGGTGGCAGACAGATGAGAAGACCAGTTTCAACGAGGAAGCTCCCTGCATGGAGCTGAAGGATGTCTGCTTCGGCTATGTCGAGGAGCAAGAGATTCTGCATCATCAGAATTTGCAGGTATTTTCGGGCGAGCATCTGACGCTGACAGGACGGACGGGGGCAGGAAAAAGCACCATATTCAAGCTCCTGTTGGGGCAGTATCGCCCGCAGAGCGGTCATGTGCTCATCCACGGACAGGAGGCGGCAATGATTCCTGATGCCGCGAAGCGCAGGCTGTTCGGTTATGTGGAGCAGACCTTCCGCCCCGTTGCGGGAACAATGGCAGACCAGATCAGTCTCTTTGACAAGGCGATCACGCAGGACATGGTGGAAGCCGCCGCACAGCTTGTCGGAATCCATGAGACGATTGCGGCACTCCCGAACGGCTATCAGACGGCGTACGCGCCGAGTCTGCTTTCACAGGGACAGCAGCAACTGCTTTCCATTGCTAGGGCAGTGGTTGCCCAGCCGGAGATCCTTCTGCTGGATGAAATCACCGCAAATCTGGACGCCGACACGGAGCAGACAGTTCTGATGGCATTGCAGAATGCCTCCCGGAACCGGACGGTGCTGTCGATTTCTCACCGTCTTTATGAGAGGACGGGCGGAAGACAGGTGCATATATAATTTTTTGAAAAAAATGATTGACTCCTACGCAACGTAATAGTTTAGAGTATGCTTATCGAGAGGAGGAAATGCAGATGATGACAGTAAATGAGGTGAGTAAGATCACGGGAGTGAGTATACGCGCTTTGCAGTATTACGACACCATTGGACTTTTGAAGCCGAGCCGGTATACGGAGTCGGGCTACAGGCTGTATGACGATACGGCGCTGGAAAGGCTCCAGCAGATTTTACTGTTCAGGGAACTGGAATTTCCGCTGAAGGAGATCAGACAAATCTTAGATGCTCCTAATTTTGACAGAGAAAAGGCTCTGGAACAGCAGATAGAGCTGCTTACCATGAAGAAAGAGCATCTTGAAAACTTGATCAACTTCGCTCGAGAAATAAAAAGATTAGGAGTGAAAAAGATGGATTTTACAGTATTTGACACGAAGAAGCTCGATGAATATGCAAAGCGTGCCCGCGAGCAATGGGGGAAGACGGAGGAGTATAAGGAATTCGAGCAAAAGGCCGATGCGCGGACGAAGGAAGAGGAACACAAAATAGCGAATGACTTTATGAAAATTTTTGTGGAATTTGGTGCGATGAAGGAACAGGCGCCGGAAGCCGACGAGGTTCAGAGGCAGGTCAAGAAGCTACAGGATTACATTACGGAACATTATTACAACTGCACAAAGACAATCCTCAGCGGTCTTGGCAAAATGTATGCAAGTGGCGGTGAGTTCACGGAAAACATTGACAAGGCAGGCGGTGAGGGAACGGCAGAGTTCAGCGCACGGGCGATCGAGATTTTCTGCGGGGAGTGAGACCCGCCGCCTACATTTTCTTGTAGGCGTTTCCCCATTCTACCATGGAGTCGAGGATTGGCTTAAGGGTCTTACCCAGATCGCTCAATGCGTATTCCACTCTGGGAGGCACTTCCGGGAAGACGGTTCTGGTAATCAGGCCGTCTTCTTCCATTGAACGCAGACTGTCTGTCAAGACCTTTTGGCTGATTCCCTCTAAATCCCTTTTGAGTTCATTAAAACGCCATGGGCGTACCAGTAAATTTCTGATAATCAATAGCTTCCATTTACTTCCGATGAGAGAAACGGTAGTTGCGACCGGGCATTCCGGCAATTCTTCTTTTGTCAGCATAGCATTCCCTTTCTTGTATTAGATAAAATATAAGTGTTACATCAAATTATAATGCAACCTTCAAGTTTCTGTCAATGGATTGCAAAATGTGGCAGGGGTTACTTTTTTGTGCCTAGGTAATAAAAAACTGCGTACTTACTTCCCGGAGAAAAGCTTGCTAAGATCAAGATGTAACAGGCAGGAGCCAAACAAATCATAGCAAATCAGGAGGTAGCGAAATGGCATTATCAAATCTTGCAGGATGGAATGAGGATAGGAAAAACAGTACGGCATGCGGAACGGCGTGCGGGGCATCGGACAAGCCGGAGGAGAAACCGGCGGCGTGTGGAACGGCGTGCGGGGCATCGGACAAGCCGGAGGAGAAGCCGGCAGCATGCGGAACGGCGTGCGGGGCATCAGACAAGTAGGGAAGTGAAACGGATGAGGAGGACAGGATGCGGCAGTATTTTTCTTTTCAATGGCACATAACGGACGAGTGTGATCAGCGGTGCAAACACTGTTACATTTTCTCGGGAGAGGGATGTAAGGAGCTTAAGAGCATGACATGGGAGCAGATGCAGCAGGTGGTCGCAAATTGCGAAGATTTCTGTAAGACCTATAACAGGGTGCCGTATTTTTACATTACCGGCGGCGATCCGATCCTCCATCCGCACTTCTGGAAACTGATGATATTACTGAAAAGCAAGGAGATCCCATTTACCATTATGGGAAATCCGTTTCATCTGAATGATGAGGTGTGCAGGATGCTTAAGGCCTGCGGCTGTGAGAAATATCAGATGTCGCTGGACGGAATGCGGCAGACGCATGACTGGTTCAGGAAGCCGGGCAGCTTCGAGCTTACCTTGGAGAAGGTCGCGTGCCTCAATCGTGTAGGGATAACAAGTATCATAATGAGTACCGTGTCAAAAACCAATATGGACGAAATACCAGAAATTATAGATGAAGTTGTAAAGGCGAAGGTAAAGGTTTTTGCATTTTCACGCTATGTGCCGACCGGTGGAGAGGTGGATGCCGGAATGACACCAAAGGAGTACAGGGAGCTGCTGAGAAACTGTGATGCAAAGATGAAAGCGTATGAGGCGGCGGGCTGCGAGACCTATTTTAATAGAAAGGATCATCTGTGGACGCTCTACGAATATGAAACGGGTCAGTTTAAAATCCCTGCCGACGCAAAAGCCGGAGTAATCTATGGTGGCTGCAACTGTGGGAACTGTCATATAACGATTTCCTCTAACGGGAATGTGATGGCGTGCAGGAGAGTCATGGACAGCAAGGTTGCTAACATCTTTGAGGAGCGGCTGGCGGAGGTATGGCTCGGACAGATGGAGAAATACAGGGAGTACGATAAATTTACAAAGTGCAGTAAATGTGAACTGAAGGCATGGTGCAGAGGCTGTCCGGCGGTGTCAAATGGGACGAATGGCGATTTTTACGGAGCAGACCCGCAATGCTGGAAAACGCGGAATGAGATAACAGGAGAGGAATTGAGTAGGTGATGAGATGAATCTGGAAACTTGTCTGAAGAAAATGGAACTGGTGGGGGTTCTCGCATTTGCAACGGTGGACAGCGAGGGCGCGCCGCAGATCAGGAATATCAGCGCGATTCATTATGAGCCGCAGGCACTCTATTTCTTCACCGCCAGAGGAAAAGATTTCTGCCGCGAGCTGCTGGAGGACGGCAGGGTGCAGATATTATGTTATACAAAATATAAAGAAATGATCCGGCTTTCGGGAAAAGCCTATGCTGTAGCGGACGAGGAACAGATAAAGTGGCGGGAGAGGATTTTTGAAGAGCAGCCGTATCTGTCAAATGTGTATCCGGGAGATACCAGAGACATCGGGATTATTTTCTGTATTGATCAGGGAGAGGTAGAGTATTTTAACCTTGGTGTGAAACCTATATTCAGGGAGACCTATCTTCTTGGAAATGGTATAATCAAAGAAAAAGGTTATTTCATAACGGATTCCTGTATAGGCTGCGGCAGGTGTGCGAAAAACTGTCCACAGAATTGTATTGAGAAAGGCGCGCCCTATGTGATCAGTCAAAGGCATTGCCTGCATTGCGGCAGCTGCTATGAAAAATGCCCGGTTAAGGCGGTGAAGAGATTGAAAAATTGAAGAACGTGCGCAGAAATGGAGGGAACATGAATCAAGACGACAGAAGGGAATACCTGATTGGAGAGCTTTTAAAGGAAGAGCCGCAATATGCAAGGATGCGGGTTCCTGAAAATGAGGGGGAACAGAAGCGCCTGCTCCGCTCCCTTATGAACATCCGTCCTCCGCGTCTGGTCAGTGATAAGGTTCTGGAAATTCAGGATGAATATCTGAGGGAGGAAGTGGCGGCAAGAGGTATTATTGACAGTGCTGCCCTGCCAGCTTCTGCGCTTGACAGCAGGCTCGTGCTCTGGCGCGGCGATATTACCACGCTGAAGGTTGACGCGATTGTGAATGCAGCGAACAGCGCTCTGCGGGGATGCTTTGTGCCCTGCCATTCCTGTGTGGACAATATCATACACAGTGTGAGTGGAATGCAGCTCCGCATGGAATGCGACCGGCTGATGAATGAACAGGGTTATGACGAGCCGACAGGCAGAGCGAAGATTACGCCCGCCTATAACCTTCCGTGCCGTTTTGTGCTGCATACGGTTGGGCCGATCGTGGCGGGAACGCTTACGAAAACGCATTGCAGGCAGCTTGCGGACTGCTATCGTTCCTGCCTTGAGCTTGCTGCCGATAAGGGGCTGAAAAGCATTGCTTTTTGCTGTATTTCCACAGGAGAATTTCATTTTCCGAGGGAAAAGGCGGCTGAAATTGCCGTGCAAACGGTAGTTGACTTCTTGCGGACGGATGAGAGACTGGAGAGGGTGGTGTTTAATGTTTTCAAACAGGAAGATTACGACATCTATAGGAAACTGCTCGGATAAAGTCGAGCGCCTTGCCCGGAATTTGCGGGAGGCAGACGCAGTCGTCATCGGAGCCGGAGCGGGTTTATCTACTTCGGCAGGGTTCACATACACGGGGGAGCGTTTCCGGCAATATTTTCAGGACTTTGGAGCAAAGTATGGTTTTACGGATATGTATTCCGGGGGCTTCTATCCGTACCAGACACCGGAGGAACACTGGGCGTATTGGAGCCGGTACATTTACATTAACCGGTACATGAACGCGCCCAAGCCTGTGTATGAAAAGCTGTATGAACTGGTTCACGATAAGGACTATTTCGTATTGACAACGAATGTGGATCACTGCTTTCAGAAAGCGGGCTTCGACAGGCACCGCTTGTTCTATACGCAGGGCGATTACGGCCTGTTTCAGTGCAGTGAGCCCTGCCATCAGGAAACCTATGACAATGAAAATGTCATTCGGGAGATGGTGACGGCTCAGGGATACAAAATCGGACCGAACGGAGCATTATTTTTACCGGAAGGCATCGTCCCGAAGATGACGGTTCCAGCGGAACTGGTACCCCATTGCCCGAAATGTGGTAGACCTGTGAGCATGAACCTTCGGGCGGACAGCACATTTGTCGAGGATGAAGGCTGGCATATTGCGGCGGGTCGGTATTCCGATTTCCTCCGCAGACACAGGAATTTGAAGGTCTTGTTTCTGGAGCTGGGTGTCGGCATGAACACGCCCGGAATCATTAAATATCCGTTCTGGCAGATGACCGCAGAGAATCCTGACGCGGTCTGTGTCTGCATCAACTATGGAGAAGTGTATGTCCCTGACGAAATCAAGAAGAAATCCATTTGTATCAATGGGGATATTGGGGAAGTGCTGGACAGGATGACGAGATAATTGACGAGATAAACAATATTTATTTGTAAGTAAAGAGCTATAATTTGTTGGAATTACGGGAATAATTTAATTATCTCGTCAATCTGGTCAAATGTATTGACGAGATTGACGAGATTTATTATAATAGTGACGAGATAAATTTACGGAAGGAGATGATGGCATGCCCTATCAGGAGAGTGAGACTGTAGAGCTGAAAGCGGTCGTTGTGGATGAAGTCAAAAAGGAAATTATTGCCTTTGCAAACAGCGACGGCGGGAAATTGTATATTGGCGTTCGGGATGATGGTACGGTTGTTGGTGTGGATGACCCGGACGGCACCGCGCTGCAAGTCAGTAATATGGTCAGGGATTCTATCAAGCCGGATGTCACAATGTTCCTTCACTACAAGACTATAGAGGAAGATGGAAAGAAAGTCATTGAGATAAATGTCCAACGTGGCATAGACCGTCCTTATTACATTGCCAAAAAGGGAATGCGTCCCGATGGAGTCTATGTCCGGCAGGGCTATTCCTCTGTGCCTGCCACCGATACTGCAATTCGCTGCATGATCAAGGAGACCGACGGAGACCGCTTTGAAACAATGCGCTGTCTGGAACAGGAGCTTACATTCGAGGCAACTGAACAGGAATTTCGGTTCCGAAAGGTGGAATTTGGGCCGCAGCAAATGCGTACATTGAAGCTTGTTGACAATGATGGCTTGTACAGCAATTTGGCTTTACTCCTGTCTGACCAGAATCCCCACACCATTAAGGTGGCTGTTTTTCAGGGAAACAAGCAGATGATTTTTAAGGATCGTCGGGAGTTTGGCGGCTCTCTGATGAAGCAGATGAGCGAGGTCTATGACTATATTGATTTCCGTAACCAAATCCGTGCAACCATTGAAAAACTCTCACGAATTGATGTTCGTGACTATCCGGTGATCGCAGTCAGGGAAGCACTGCTGAATCTTCTGGTACATCGGGATTATTCGTTCAGTGCAAGCGCATTGATTAGCATTTATGATGACCGAATCGAATTTGTGTCTATTGGCGGACTTTTGCCCGGAATTGAGTTGGAGGATATTATGGCAGGGCTTTCGGTGTGCAGAAATCAAAATTTTGCCAATGTATTTTATCGGCTGCACCTGATTGAAGCATATGGCACCGGGTTGACAAAAATCATGGAGGCATATGAAGGATTTTCGGAAAAACCTATCATATCTACCACAAAGAACAGCTTTAAGATCACACTTCCCAATGTCAATGCAAAATATGAAACCAAGGCTGTTCCGGCGCCGATTGAGAATGCTCCGTCCGTGCCTGCACCGGAGCTTGACGATGAGCAACGAGTGCTGATCTATGTTCGGGAGCACGGTGCAATTACAAGGCCGGAGACGGAAGAACTGCTTGGTACGAGTGCGTCTACCGCTTCCCGCCTTATTAAGAAAATGGTCAAGATGGGTCTGCTTACACAGCACGGAAAGGCAAGAAACGTCAGATACACGAGCGCCGAATGATAATTGCTTCCCGATCTAATGATACACCAGCCTTGCCCCTGCAAAATAAAAGTGGGGTAAGGCCCGAAACGGTCTTATCCCACAACGCCCTTCTTTTTCCATACCCCGCTTTTATACCGGAGGAGTGCCGTCGCAGAGGTAACAATCCATGTGAACCCGGTTTTGTCACTTCATTTGGTGAAGGTTAGCCTGAACTGATTGACGCAATTTATATGTTTTGTTATATTATGGATAGAATGCGGAGCCGGTGACGAAGACGGTTAATGTCGGGAATAGGCACGACGCTGGATCGATTTTGGATAGATCTGACCGATAGCAAAGGAGGACTTGAATGACACATACCATGATAAAGCTTTTGCTTCTGCTTGCCTGTGCCCGTATGTGCCATGGCATTTCTCATGAAGCATGGTTTTGCGACAGATCTGCTTCTGAAGTACGCCGCCTACTTTGTTCTCCCCGGCTTCGCTCTGTTCTGGGTGTTCTTCCTTGTCATGCAGATCACACAGATCAGTGCCTTTGCCAAGGAATACACACCCTATCCGAAGTGGTGCTGGATCTTTTCCATGCCTGTCGGTATGGCGGTGGCAATGGCAATCACCGTTTTCGGCAATTATCCCATTGGAAATGCGGTTTCGTGCGCGTGGATCAGCATCGGAAATCTCTGGATGTTTGGCGGGCTGCTGGCAATGATGAAAAAAGTGCAATAAATGCGGGAGAATAGAGATGGACGGGCGGAAGAGAAAAGGGTTATGGATTGTGCTGTGGGTGGTGATGATTGCGGTGCTGGCAGCAGCCGTTGCGGGAATCATCGCAATCCGCTCCATGGACAAGGATAAGAAGGAAGAGGCGGACAGTGTTTCCATGGTAATTGTTGATCCGGATGGGAAAAGCGGGGAGCAGGAACTGACGGATGCCGATCGCACAGAGAACGGCGGTGGGAAGAAACTGGCGGATGCCGACCGGACGGAGAACAGTGGAGAAGGTGATCCATCGGAGAGCAGTGCGGCGGAATCAAAGGAGGACGAGAGCAGCGAGGAATGTCCGGAGACCGCGGAGGGAAATGCGGAGACGAGAATGCCGGAGCCGGAGGAGGCTGCCGACAGCGGCTATTACGGTGCATTGCAGGTTATCGGAACGCAGCTCTGCGACAGCAATGGAAATGCGGTGCAGCTTCGCGGTATCAGCACGCACGGGCTGGCATGGTTTCCTGATTATGTGAACGCCGAGCTTTTCCGGGAGCTGCATGACGAGTGGAAGGCAAACGTCGTCCGCCTTGCCATGTATACGGCGGAATATGGCGGTTATTGTTCCGGCGGGGATCAGAAGAAATTAAAACAGCTGATCTCGGACGGTGTGCAGTATGCAACGGATAATGACATGTATGTCATTATCGACTGGCATATCCTTTCCGACGGCGATCCCAACACCCACAAGGAGGATGCAAAGGCATTCTTTACGGAGATGTCAGAGGCTTATAGCGGATATGACAATGTTCTCTATGAAATCTGCAATGAGCCGAACGGCGGGACGAGCTGGAGTTCGATCAAGAGCTATGCCGAGGAGATTATTCCCGTGATCCGGGCGAATGATGAGGACGCGGTCATTCTTGTCGGGACACCGAACTGGAGCCAGTATGTCGATCAGGCAGCGGCGGATCCGATTACCGCTTACAGCAACATTATGTACACGCTTCACTTCTATGCGGCGACGCACACGGACGGTCTGCGCAGTACGATGGCGGCAGCGATTGACGCGGGGCTTCCGGTCTTTGTCTCGGAGTATGGTATCTGTGATGCGAGCGGGAACGGTGCCATCGATGAAAAGCAGGCAAATGCATGGGTGGAGCTTATGGACCGCTATGGCGTGAGCTATGTGGCATGGAATCTATCAAACAAGAACGAGACCTCCGCAGTCTTTAAAAACAGCTGCGGCAAGCTGAGCGGTTTCACGCAGGAGGACTTGAGCAGCTCGGGGCGGTGGCTGTATGATATGCTGACCGGCAAGGGAGCGGGAATGACATCCGGTGACAGCAGACGGCAAACAGGCAGTGAAAACGTACAGGGCGGTCAGACTGAAAAACGCAGTGAGGGCAGCAGACAAGAAAATGACACTTCCGTCGGCACTCAGGAGAGCACGGAACAGAATGTGCAATCTCGAGACGACGGCACGCTGCAGGCGGAATTGCAGCTTGCAAACAGCTGGGAGTCGGAGGGGAAGACCTTCTATCAGTACAGCCTTACCATAGCGAACCAGTCCCAGAGCGCAGTCGACGGATGGCGGGTGGTGATCGTCTTCAGCGGCGAGTTCAGCCTTTCCGACGCATGGTGCGGGACATATTCCGCCAACGGGAACCAGCTTGAGATCACCCCGGCGGACTATAATGCCAGACTGGAGAGCGGCGCAGCCACCGGAGACATCGGTTTCATTGTCAGCGGTGGCAGCGGTATGACGGCGGAGAACGTCAGTGTGTTGACAGCTCCCTGAAAACGGTGTCAAAGACTTCAATGGTATCAAGAATATCCTGTTCCGTGTGTGCGGTTGACAGATAGAGTCTGCCGCGTCTGGGAGTCAGCCGGACACCGTAGGCTTTTGCCAGCTGAACCACTTTTCCGTAAAATGCAAAATCAACACGGTTCAGACAGTCACGGAAATCGGCAGGCGAGCTCTGAACGCCAAACTCCAATACGCATATTGCGCCCAGATGATCACAGTACAGGGGGAGATTGTACTTTTCGCCAAGCTCACGCAGCAGTCGGCAGAACAGACTTCCCAGCTTTTCAAAATGTTCATAGACTCCGGGCTTTGAGAGCTCTGTGATCACCGTGAGCGCGGCGGTGACGGAGAGTGCATTGGCATTAAAGGTGCCGGACGCATGGACTCCGCAGGTCATGATTTCTTTTTTCCCGGCAATGACGGCAAGGGGATAGCCGCCGGAGACTGCCTTTCCAAAGGTTGCAAGATCCGGGGTAACACCGTAGTACTCCTGTGCGCCGCCGAGCGCCATATGAAAGCCGGTGATTACCTCGTCAAAAATCAGCAGACAGCCATATTTTTCTGTCAGGGCTCTGATGTTTTTGAGATAATCCTTTGCCGGCAGGATCGGCCCGGAATCGCACATAAAAGGCTCCATGATGATGGCGGCAATTTCGTCGCCCTGTTCCTTCAATAATCTTTCTATGGTTTCTATATCATTCCAGCGTTTTACAATTATATTTTCAGCAGAAGCTGCGGGCTGACCGGCGGTGTGAAGGATCTTTGCCGGATGCTCGGCATCTCCGAGCTCCTTGACGGAATCGGCATCGATACTGATTTTCTCCTCATCTGCCCAACCGTGATACTGCCCCTCAAATTTAACGATCTTAGGGCGTCTGGTGTAGGCTCTGGCAAGCCGGAAGGCAAAGAGATTCGCCTCTGTGCCGGAGTTTTGAAAGCTGACCATCTCGGCGCAGGGGATGATTTCGACAAGCCTGCGGCAGAGGGCAAGCAGATTTTCGCCCGGCGCGGAAAAGTGTGTTCCCTTGTCAATCTGTTCTTTCACAGCGGCATTCAGGGAATCGGGACTATAGCCGAGGATCATGGGGCCCAGCCCGTTGATGTAATCAATATATTCATTTCCATCGACATCATACAGACGTGCGCCCTTGCCGTGAGAGAAGGCAATAGGATAGGCTTCATCCGCTGCCTTATGAAAGGAGCTTCCGACTCCGTCCAGAAGACATTCTTTAAGAGAAGTGAACAGTGCTTCAGATCTTTGGGTTTTAAATTTTTCCATAAAGTCACCATACCTTTCCGATAGCGCGCCTGTACAGCTGCCGCCAACATTTATTTGCCCCCTAATATAGCACAGAAAAAAATCAAAAAAAATAGTTGACTTTTCGCAAAAATGTGAGTAAACTAAATGAAAATTGATTCAGATATCAATTTTAAAACACGATTGATGAATACATTCATAGTGAAATTGATCGTGAAGAGGGGTGTGCGAATGACAGAAGAAGGCAGCATAAAGAGCAGGATGCTACAGATGGCTGACCAGTCATCGGCATTTCGGAAAATAGGCAGCTACTTTGAAGTCAACTGGGACAAGCTGCTGTATATTTCAGCATCAGAGGTTGCCCAGAATGCAGGAGTGAGTCAGGGAAGCGTTTCGAGATTCTGTGCGGAACTGGGGTATCAGGGCTTTGCGGAATTTCAGAAGGAACTGCGCAGGCAGCAGTATCAGGAGATGACATCGGTCAGACGGGTACAGAACCTGCGGGGTGTCAGTAATGAGATACAGGAGCTTCTGGAAGAGGAGAGAAATGCGACTGATAAATTGCCTCACATTCTGGCGTCCGAGGACTTTAAGGCGGTGGTAAATGCACTGGTAAACAGTGAGAGAGTGATTCTGGTATCAGCCAGAATATCCGCCACGATCGTAGGAATCCTGCAATATCATCTGCAAAAGATCAGAGACAATGTGATCTCGGTGACACCGGGAGACGCATTGTGGGATGCGTTGGAGGCGAACAGGACGGAAGGATGTTTCATCCTGGCAGTCGCCTTTCCGAGATATCCGGTGGCACTGCTTAAAAAGCTGGAAGCCCTGCGAAAGGCGGGATACAAGATCGGTCTGTTGTCTGACAGCGTGTTATGTCCGGCGGTTGAGTTTTCGGAATATCATCTGGAACTGCCCATGGCAAGGAAGTCTATATTTGATTCCTACAGTGCGCCGGTTTTATTTATCAATATCATGGTAATGGAAGTTGCAAAGAAGATTCCCGGGCTGGAGCAACGAATGGAGATTCTGGAAGAGATTAATAACCGGGAAGAGATATTTTATAAATAGTATTAAAATGGACAAAGAAGTCCGGCAGAACCGTCTGCCGGGCTTTTTTAATAATATTCTTTCATACATAAGGAGGAGACGTTATGAAGAAAAGAAAAGGATTATCATGGATGCTTGCAATCGCACTTACATGCAGTGCACTGACCGGATGCGGAGAGGCACCGGCAACCGCTTCCTCTTCGGAAGTCAGCGAGGGCACGGTGGAGGCCTCCGGGGAGCTTGGCTCTGTTGAGACAAAGGGCAGCACTACGACATCTGATGAGATGGCGACAGAGATCCACATTGCATTGAATACGCAGCCCCCTTCTCTGGATGCGACAATGACCACGGCTGCCATCACTTCTTATGTGGCGACTCATATCTTTGAAAAGCTGGTTTCCCTGAAGAGCGACTACACGGTCGATCTGGAACTGGCGGAAAGCTATGAGCATAATGAGGATTACACGGAGCAGACCTATAAGCTTCGGAAGGGTGTTCTTTTCCATAATGGGGATGAACTGAAGGCAGAGGATGTTGTTGCCTCCATGAACAGATGGATTGATAACTACGGTCAGGCGAAAAACATGCTGGGAGATGCCAGATTTGAACAGGTAGACGATTACACTGTAAAGATTGTGACAGAAACACCCTGTATGTATCTGAATGAACTGATTGGTTATCTGGGAAATGGCTTTATCAGCCCCAAGGAGGTCATCGATGCCACACCGGCGGGAGAAACCCTGTCCGAATACATTGGCACCGGCCCCTATAAGTTCACAGAATGGGTGACAGATCAGTACATCCGTCTGGATAAATTTGAAGATTATGTGCCGTATGCAGAGGAATCCGACGGCTGGTGGGGTAAGAAGGAAGCGAATATTCAGACCCTGTTCTATGAAATCGTGACGGATGACTCCACAAGAGTAGCGGGCATGATGAACGGTGACTACGATGTGGCAATGAACATGCCGCAGGACAATTACGATATGCTTGCAAATAACCCGGATATCAAGACCTATAAGGCATTGTGGGCATCACCCATTCTGGTCTTCAATAAGGCGGAGGGAGTCAGCACGGATGTAAACCTGAGAAAGGCCATTCAGGCGGCTCTGGATATGGATGAAATCATGATGGCAGGGTATTCTTCGGAGGAGTTTTACAACCTGAGTTCCTGCGACATGTACCCTCAGCAGGCGAACTGGTACACCACGGTTGGCAGCGAGTATTATAACCAGAATAATCCCGAACTGGCAAAGGAGTATCTCGCACAGTCCGATTACAACGGAGAAACCTTTAAGATTCTTTGCACGACTGATTATTCTGACCTGATGGCAATCGCGGTTGTCATCGAAAACCAGCTGGAGAATATTGGAATCAATGTGGAAATCGAGTCCTATGACTGGGCAACCTTCCTGACCTACCGTTCCGATCCGACGACCTTTGACGCTTATGTATCTACCTACGTTCCGGTTATGGTACCCAGCATGACGCTCTATATGGGTGCGGAATATGCGGGCTGGTACAGAGATGAATACGCACAGAAGTGTCTGGCGGACATCTCCGCATCCACGGATATTACAGCTGCCTTCAAGATATGGGAGGAGCTGGAAGAGTATAACCTTTCCACAGCAGTGCCTTACTGTAAGCTGGGCGAGAGCTACACCTACAGCGTATCAACCAGCAAACTGGACAAGATGGGAGTATTCCAGGCGCCTACGTTCTTTAATGCAGTTTTATATAAGTAAGTGTCGCTGAAACGACAGAAATCATGCAAAGGGGCAGATCGAGGAAGAGTCGATCTGCCCTTCTGCTCAATGGAGAGACATTATGAAGATAGCATTGCTGCAAATGAATATCCAACTATATGACAGGGAAGCGAACAGGCACAAGGTGCGGAGCATGCTGGAACAGGCAATGGGCAAAGCGCCGGAGCTTGATCTGGTGATTCTCCCGGAGCTTTGGACCTTTCCCTTCTTATTTAAAGAAGACAAGGAATCCATGACCCGGCAGCTTGCGGAGTACGGGGAAGAATACGAGGGCGAAACCCTGCAATTCGTCTCTGAGATGGCTGCCACGCATAATGTTTGGATCGTGGCGGGCTCCCTGCCGTTAAAGAATCCGGATGGAACCTTTGGAAATACCACCGTAATCTTTGACCGTCGGGGAAAGATTGTGGAAAAGTACAGTAAGGTTCATCTCTGCGAATGGTGCGGGGAGACAAATGCCTTTGAAAAGGGAAATGAAATAACCGTGGCAGATACGGAAATCGGCAGAATAGCCCCCATTATCTGCTATGATATCCGCTTCCCGGAGCTGGCGAGAACAGCGGCACTGAAGGGAGCCGAACTGCTGGCGGTGGCATCCGATTTCGGGCATGACCCGAAGGAGCCGAAGGTAGATATATGGAGAACCCTGCTGAAGGCAAGAGCCATAGAGAACATGATATTTGTCGCTGCCTGTGACAGATGCGGAACCGGGCCGGAGAGTTCATATTTCGGGCACTCCATGATTATCGACCCCTATGGAAGAGTCATTGCGGAGGGAGGGGAAGAGGAAGAAGTCGTTATCGGGGAAATAGATTACCGACTGGTGGAGGAAGCCAGAAGAAAGATACCTGTCTGGCAGGACAGGAGATCGGAAGTATACAACCTTGAAAAACAGATATAAGCATGGATACATGCAGATAGGAGCGAGCTATGAAGGAGATCAATGTTTTCATCAGACCGGAAAAGCTGGAAATTATGAAACAGATCATTGTGGATGAATATAAATGCGGCGGCATGACAGTGATCAATGCGATGGGATGCGGAAACCAGAAGGGATTTAAGGAAGAGATGGTAGGCATCAAGACAAACGTAAATCTGCTGCCGAAGCTGAAGGTAGAGGTATATGTGGAAGACAGCGAGGTAGACAGCATTGTAAAGACGATCTGCGAAAGAATCGCTACCGGCTTTGTGGGCGATGGAAAAATTATTGTCAAGAATGTGGAGGATGTTATCCGTGTCAGAACGGGAGAGCATGGACATTCGGCGGTTTAGTTGGAGGGTGTGCGTATGAGAAAGTACATTATTAAAAGGGTCATTTCCCTGATTCCGGTACTTTTTGTGGTATCTCTGGTGATTTTCCTGCTGATTCATCTGACTCCCGGTGATCCGGCGAGAACAATGCTCGGAGACGAGGCTTCGGAAGCGGATGTCATGCAGCTGAGAGAAGAAATGGGCTTGAACGATTCCATTGTGGTGCAGTACGGAAAATGGGTGTCGGGTCTGTTTCACGGAGACTTCGGAAAATCTATTTTCATAGATGAGCCCATGACGCAGATTATCGGAGAGCACCTTGGCGCCACCGTGTCCGTCACGGTTTTCTCATTGATTATCGCACTGCTGCTTGCAATTCCGCTCGGAATGATTGCAGCGAAAAACAGAGGCAGAGCCGCCGACCAGGTGATCACGGGCTTTACCATGCTGGGTATTTCCATACCAAGCTTTCTGATGGGATTGTTTCTGATACTGATCTTTTCCGTCGGACTGCGGCTGCTGCCGGTGGCAGGCTATAAGACGATCAAGGAAGCAGGGCTGCTGACACACCTCAAGTATCTCATAATGCCCTGTATCTCTCTCGGACTGATGCAGGCGGCGCTGATCACGCGCATGACCCGCTCGTCCGTGCTGGATGTTCTGTATATGGATTACATAAAGATGGCGAGAGCGAAGGGCGTGAGGGAGAGGAAAATACTGCTGAAGCACGCGTTCCGGAATGCATTGCTTCCTATTATAACTGTCGTGGGACAGAGCTTCATCGCACTTCTGTCGGGAGCAATGGTCGTGGAATCCGTATTCAATATTCCGGGAATCGGACAGCTGATCGTCAATTCCGTGCTGAGGAGAGATTATGAAGTGATTCAGGCAATCGTGCTCGTTATTGCGCTGATGAACGTTGTGATTACGCTTCTTATGGATCTGCTTTATGCACTTGCGGATCCCCGCGTAAAGATGGAATAGGAGGTGACGGTGTATGGAACAGGATTTACAGACGATTAAGAAAAATTTGCAGAAGGAACAGCGCCAGCTGAAAAGAGCGAAATTTCTGCATAACAGACTGGCTATGACGGGCGCGGTTCTGATTGTGCTGGTGACGGTTCTGGCACTGGCAGCTCCCCTGCTGGCACCTATGGGCCCTTATGAGGTGGATGTGAAAAACAGGCTTTCAGCACCCTCCATACAGCATCTTTTCGGCACGGACAATTTCGGAAGGGATCTCTTCGCCAGAGTGTTATACGGAGCCAGAATTTCTCTCGGGGTAGGCGCGGGCGCTTCTCTGATTGCAACCCTCGCCGGTATTGTCATAGGGCTGTATGCAAGCTATTACAAGTGGCTGGACAACCTTCTCATGAGAGTCTGCGATGGATTAAAGGCGATTCCCTCGACGCTGCTGGCGATTGCACTGATGGCGGTACTTGGCTCCAGTATGTCGAATGTCATCATCAGTCTTGCGCTTGTCAGCATCCCGGATGTGGCGAGAGTAGTCCGCTCGGAAGCCATTCTGATCAAGGAGCAGACCTATGTGGAGGCAATGAAGGCGCTCGGCTCTTCCTCAAAGAGGATCATCTGGTCGCATATTGCACCCAATGTCATTTCACCGGTGATTGTGCAGATCTCCTTTATCTTTGCATCGGCAATTATTTCCGAGGCGGCGCTGAGCTTTCTGGGCGTAGGGATTCCGGTGCCGACTCCCAGCTGGGGCAATATCCTGAGCGACGGAAAAACCTATATTTATAATTGCTGGTGGATGATCGTCTTTCCCGGTGCGACAATGGCTTTGACGGTGCTCGGACTGAATCTGTTCGGCGACGGTATCCGGGATGTGCTGGATCCTATGACAAATTAGTAAGCCCCCCTGAAAGAACGGGCGGAAAGGCGGAGACACATATGGCGGAAAAAATATTGGAAGTACAGGAACTGACAACCATGTTCAGGACAGAGCGGGGAATCATGAAGGCTGTGGACGGTGTTTCCTTCCATGTCAACAAGGGGGAAATTCTGGGCATTGTGGGAGAGTCCGGGTGCGGCAAGAGCGTGACCTCCCAGTCCATTCTGAGGTTGTTCGATGAAAAATATACGGCGCAGTACCAGGGAAAGATTCTTTTTAAGGGCAGGGATCTCCTGAAAATTCCCATGAAGGAAATGCAGGACATTCGCGGACATGAAATATCCATGGTGTTTCAGGATGCGCTGAGCTCCCTGAATCCAGTTTTCACGGTGGGCGAGCAGATTATGGAGACCATTCTCATCCATCAGAACGTCAGGAAGGAAGAGGCGAAGAAGCGGTCGATTGAAATGCTTCGGCTGGTGGGAATCCCCGCACCAGAACAGCGTTTCTCTCAGTATCCGCACGAGCTTTCCGGCGGCATGCGGCAGAGGGTCATGATCGCGATTGCGTTATCCTGCTGTCCGAATCTGCTGATTGCGGATGAGCCGACAACAGCGCTGGATGTGACGATTCAGGCGCAGATCATGGAACTGATCGTAAAGCTGAACAGACAGATGGATATGGGAGTCATTCTGATTACACATGATCTGGCGGTCGTGGCGGAGACCTGCAGCAGGGTAGCCGTGATGTATCTGGGACAGATCGTGGAGGAAGCGGATGTGGAGCATATCTTTGACAATCCCCTGCATCCCTATACCAGAGGTCTGATACAATCCATTCCGCAGCTTGAGGGGGTACGTCAAAAGAGACTTTACATGATAAAGGGAATGGTGCCGCTTCTGTCACAGATCCCGGAGGGCTGCCGCTTCGCACCCAGATGTGAGTTCGCTACAGACGAATGCAGAAAGTGTATGCCGCAGCTTACGGAGGTCGGCGAGGGGCATCGGGTACGCTGCCATAAGGCAGTAAATACCGACGGGCACCCGACCGGCAGCAGCGCAGAAGAAAAGAGGTGAATCTGGCATGAGTGATAGAGAAGTGGTTTTGGAGGCACAGCATGTTAAGAAATATTTCCCGATAAAAGGTGCGTTCGGGAAGGTGAAGGACAATGTAAAGGCTGTCGATGACGTGAGCCTGAAGCTGTATAAGGGAGAGACGCTGGGGCTGGTCGGAGAGACGGGCTGCGGAAAAAGCACCCTTGGCAGGACGCTCCTGAAGCTGGTAGAGCCGACCGACGGCAGAATCATCTTGCGCGGGACAGATATTACAAAATATACCGAGAAGCAGATGCGCGCAGAGCGAAGCGAAATCCAGATGGTCTTTCAGGATCCCTATACTTCCCTGAACCCCAGAAAACGTGTGGGCGCCATACTGGAGGAGGTTCTCGCAATTCAGGGAATCAGGGAGAACCGTCAGGAGCGGGCGATGGAGATTCTCGGGAAGGTAGGGCTGCGCAGAGAGCATTATTACCGCTACCCGCATGAATTTTCGGGAGGACAGAGACAGAGGATCGGTCTGGCGCGGGCGCTGATTTTAAATCCTTCCATCATTGTCTGCGATGAACCGGTATCGGCGCTGGACGTCTCCATCCAATCGCAGATCATTAACCTGTTGCAGGATCTGCAGGAGGAAAGGCAGCTGTCCTATGCCTTTATTGCGCATGACATGAGCGTTGTAAAGTATATTTCCAACCGGATCGGTGTGATGTATCTGGGGCATATCGTGGAGGAGGCGCCGACGGATGACCTGTTCGGAATGACGCTGCATCCCTATGCGCAGGCGCTTTTGTCGGCGGTACCCTCCCCGAATCCGCATGTGAGGAAGGAGAGGATTGTGCTGGAGGGAGATGTCCCTTCGCCGATTCATCCCCCGGCGGGCTGTGTGTTCCATACAAGATGTCCCTATGCTACACCGAAGTGCCAGAAGGAGGTGCCCCCGAAAAGGGAGATCAACCGCGGACATTTTGTGTGCTGTCATTTATATGAGGAAGGCAAAATAGTGGAATAGGATGGAGGAAGCGTTATGAGTGTGATCATTGGTTCTATGCGCCATGAGGTAAATTCCTTTTGCAGAAAAACAGTTGATCTGGAGGAATTCAGACATGGATACCTTCTGTATGGAGAAGAGATAGAGAAAGAACTGGCGGGAAAGAGAGAAGGGGAAAGCGCCTTTCTGGATGTGCTGAGAGAAAACAATATGCAGGCGGCGTGTACGGTGGCAGCAAAGGATGCCAGCGCAGGCGGGCCGGTCACGGCGGAGGCATTTGCACATCTGATGCAGGAGTTTAAAAAGAGGACTGCACAGATTGCGGAGACGGAGGGCGTGGACGCGGTGCTCCTGAATCTGCACGGGGCAATGCTTACGGAGGACAGTGATGACCCGGAGGGTGAGCTGGTCGAAATGATCAGGGGAATCGTCGGGGAAAAGCCGCCCATAGGAGTCAGTCTGGACGCTCATGCCAAGATTACGAAAAGGCTGGTGGAAAATGCGGATATTATTGTGGGGTATCACACCATTCCGCATATCGATGCCTATGAGACCTCCTACCGCGTGGCAGAGCTTGTAATGGGCATGCTCAAGGGAGAAGTGCATCCGTACATGGCATCCATTACCATCCCGACCCTGCTGCCGGTTGAGGCGGAAAACCATAACTTTGGCTTTTATAAGGCGATGGTCGAGAAGAGCCGCGAATATGAGAGCCGGGAGGGAGTATATTCCGTCACCTGCTTTCCCGGACAGCCATGGCTCGATTATCCTGGAAATGCCGGCTCCTTTGTGACGGCGATCAGTGACAGCAGGGAGAAGTCAGAGTCAATTGTGCGTGAAATGGCTTCTCTGTTCTGGGAGCGCAAAGAGACCTGCGTAACAGATAAATATCCTATCGAAACAGCTGTGCAAAAGGGCTTGCAGGAGGAAGGACCTGTTGTGCTCGCAGAGCTGGGAGATGCACCGCCTGCCGGCAGTACCGGAGACGGAAATGATCTGCTCAGGGCATTGCTGAAGGCGGAACCCAAGGCACCCTGTCTGGTAACGGTTGTGGATCCGGAGGCAGTCCGGGATGCCGGGAGGGCAGGTGAAGGAAACACGGTTCGGACAACAGTCGGCTGGAAGCTGGATCAGCGGTGGGGCAGCCCGGTAGAAATTCAGGGAGAAGTGCTGAAGGTACAAAGAGGGGATTTTATCATGGCAATGGGAGATACTCCGGGAACAATGGGCTTGTCTGCCGTTATCAGGATCGGTGAGATTTATCTCATTGTCTGTGAGTATACCTTTTCCCACTACGATCCGAATTCCTACCGCTGCATGGGCTTGGAGCCGGAGAAAGCACAGATCGTTGGAGTAAAATCAACAGAGCATTTCAGGGCCTTTTACGGAAAGCTGGCGAAGGACATTCTTCTGGCGGATACGGAGGGGCCCAGCATGAGCAGCTTTACGGAATTTGACTGGAAGAAGAAAGGCTATCCCATCTGGCCGCTGGATCATTTTGAATGGTGCGCAGAGGGGCAGAAAATTTACAAGAGTCGGAGAGAGGGACGCTGAAATGTATGAAGAGTATCTGAATGTGATTGACAGCATCAAGGAAGAACTGTACCAGCTGAGCGATGAGATATGGGAATGTCCTGAGATCGCCTTTCGGGAAAAAAAGAGCGTGCAGATTCTGACGACCTATCTTGGGAAAAAGGGCTTTACGGTGGAGTGCCCGGCATATGGGATTGAGACGGCGTTTGTGGCGGCATACGGTGCGGGCAGGCCTTATATTGGTATCCTCGGAGAGTTTGACGCGCTTGCCGGATTAAGCCAGAAGAGCGGCATCGCAAAAAAGGAAAGTCTCATAGAAGGCGGAAACGGGCACGGCTGCGGGCATAATCTGCTGGGAGTCGGCTCTCTGGCAGCGGCCATGATTGTGAAGGATTACTTACAGAAAACAGGGAGCTCCGGCACCATTTTCTATTATGGCTGTCCCGCCGAAGAGGGCGGCTCCGGGAAAGCGTTCATGGCGAGGGAAGGAGCTTTTTCGGAGCTGGATGCAGCGTTCTGCTGGCATCCGGCGGAGCTGAATGAGGTCATGCAGGAGAGCTCGCTGGCAAATGTACAGGTGCGCTACCGGTTTGACGGGCTCAGCGCGCATGCGGCGGAAAACCCGGAGGACGGCAGGAGTGCGCTGGATGCGTTGGAGTTAATGAATGTGGGCGTAAATTTCCTGCGGGAGCATATGAGCTCGCAGGCGAGAATCCATTATGCGGTCACTGACGCGGGCGGAGTCTCTGCCAATGTGGTACAGGCGCACGCCGAGGCGGTATACCTCATACGGGACACGGATATGCAGAAGACATACCGGTTATGGAACCGGGTCAACAGGATCGCGGAGGGCATGGCGGAAGCTATGGAGGTCAAGGTAGAATGGCAGCTGATAAAGTCCTGCTCGAATCTGATCTCCAACCGCGTGCTGGAGCACTGCCTGTATCAGGGCTTTTTAGACACGAAGCCGCCGGTCTACAGCGAGGAGGAGCTACAGCTTGCGAAGGCATTTGCCGACACGACAAGGGGCGTGATGGAAACCCGGCTGCAAAAGCGCATGGAAACCATGATCTATCCCAAAAGCAGAAGCATACTGGAACAGCATCTCGGGGAAGATATCTTTACCGGGATCGTGCCCTATGAGGAAAGGGCGGCACAGGGACTTCTGTCCGGCTCCACAGACGTCGGCGATGTAAGCTGGCAGTGCCCGACGGCACAGATTCGGACGGCAACATGGGCAGCAGGCAGCGGAGGTCATTCGTGGCAGATCGTAGCGCAGGGAAAGGGCGGTCAGGCACATAAGGGGATGCTGTATGCCGGAAAGGTGATGGGGCATGCGGTATTGCAGCTGTTGGAGAAACCGGAGCTCCTGCGGCAGGCAAAGGCAGAGTTCGATGCCTTCCGGAAAGACAGGGAGTACATCCCGATTCCGAAGGAAATCCATCCCGTCCCGCTGGGGAAATAAAAAAGAGGACATATTCAAAAGAGCAGTCTTGACGGCTGCTCTTTTGCGTTAAAATCTACTTGCCCGACACCACATGAAATAGTATACTGTACTATATTGCTTATGAAAAAGAAAGAGAGGGAATGCGCGTATGTTAGCAGTAAAACCGCCGATGGGCTGGAACTCATGGAACACCTTTGGGAGCAATATCAGCGAGCAGCTGATTATGGAAATGGCAGACACCATTGTGGAGAAGGGTTACAGAGAGGCTGGCTATGAATACGTCATTATTGACGACTGCTGGGCGCTGAAGGAGAGAGTGGACGGCAGACTGGTGGCAGATCCGGCACTGTTTCCGCACGGTATGAAATATCTTGCCGACTATGTTCATTCCAAGGGCTTGAAGTTCGGCATGTACTCCTGCGCGGGCTTTCTGACCTGCGCCGGTTATCCGAGCAGCTACGGCCACGAGTTCGAGGACGCGAGACAGTTCGCGGAGTGGGGCGTGGACTATCTGAAATATGATTTCTGTAATTTCCCTGCGAGCGGAAATGCGAAAAATGCATATCTGACAATGTCCATGGCACTCCGGTGCAGCGGACGGGAGATCCTGTTTGCCGCCTGCAACTGGGGCGTTGAGAACCCTTCGGAATGGATGCGGTCGAGGGGAGCGCACAGCTACCGTTCCACCGGCGACATCTTCGATGTGCCCAAGAGCTATAAGGATATTTTCAAGAGCCAGACGGAGAATGTGGGCGGGAACGCGCCCGGCTGCTATAATGATATGGATATGCTGATTGTCGGCATGCACGGCAAGGGAAATGTCGGTATGTCGGGCTGCAGTGATATGCAGTATCAGCAGCACTTCGCGCTGTGGGCATTTATGGGCTCACCGCTCATCATCGGTTCCGATCTGCGCAGCCTTGACGATGCAAACCGCGAAACGCTGCTCTGCAAGGGGCTGATCGCTATTAATCAGGATGAGGAGTGCAGACCGGCGTTTGTCGTGGGACATAACGGAGAGATGACCTATGTGCTTGCAAAGCTGTTGAGCGGCGGACGTATCGCGCTCGGATTCTTCAACCTCGATTCCGACAACGATTGGAACAATAACATCAGCCTTGCCTTCGATGATCTCGGCATCCACTCCGAGTCCGGGACAGCGCTGAAGCTGGCAGATGCAATCACAGGGGAAGAACTGGGGACTTACCGTGACGGCTATCGCTGCAATGTGCCGGTGGACGGCTGCAAGGTTCTGATAGGAGAGCCGGTTCGTGGATGAGGGAGAACGGTGTAAGAGGTGCGGGAGAGTTCTGACGGCTGATGAAACCGGACTGCATAAGAAGCTCTTTAACCGTGCGGCGGACAGCTTTTTCTGCATAGACTGCTGTGCGGCGTATTTCGGGGTGACGAGAGAGCTTCTGGAGGAAAAGATCCGTCAGTTTAAGGACATGGGCTGTACTCTGTTCGGGAGAACGGCAGAAGCGCCCGTACATGGAGATAAGGTATGAAGATAGTGCTTTGGATTTTACTTGCGATTTTGATTCTGATCGGGTTATACATACTGTTTCTGGGCATCTGTGCTCTTCTTGTCGATCCGAAGAAGGAATATGAGCATTTCAGCCCCTTCTATTTCAGGGTGCTGAACAGTGCAACGGCATGTTCGTTCGTGCTGGCAAGGCTTCGGATCAGCACCTCGGGCATGGAAAAGGTACCGTGGGATCAGCGCTTTCTGCTGGTGGGAAATCATATGTCGAACTTTGACCCGATCATCACATGGTATGTGTTCCGAAGGAACAATGTGGCGTTCATCTCGAAGGTGCAGAATTTCAAGATCTTTATTTTCGGCAGGCTGATTCGCAGATGCGGCTTTATGGCGATTGACCGGGAGAATGCGGGGGCGGCATACCAGACGATTACAAGGGCTGCCGATCTGCTGAAACAGGGCGAGGCATCCATAGGCATCTACCCGGAGGGCACGCGGAACAGGACGCCGGAAAAGGGTCTTCTTCCCTTCCATAACGGCGTTTTCAAGATTGCGCAGATGGCGAAGGTGCCTATCGTTGTTGTCGCAATCAAGGGGACGGAAAACATTCACCGCAACTATCCCTTGCGCGGGACAAAGATTCAGGTAGATGTAGTCGATGTGATACCGGCAGAGGAAATTGCAGGGAAACGCACCAGAGAGATCGGAGAGAGAGTTGCGGCGGCACTCAATGCCGATCTTCAAAGATAGAACAGACAGCAAGGTACAAAGGAGAAGGGAAAATGGCAGTTTATCATGTTTTTTACAATCCGGTGGCGGGAGACGGCAACGGAGAGACAAAAGCAAGGGGGCTGGACAGCCTGTTGAAGGGAGAGCTTCACTTCTATGATCTCATCAAGACGGAGAAAGTGGCTGAGCTGGTAAATGGACTGGCACCCTCGGATGCTATCGTTGTGGCGGGCGGGGACGGCACATTGAACCATTTTATTAACGAAGTGGACTGTGACAGCATACCCAACCCGATTTATTACTATGCGACGGGAACGGGAAATGATTTCCTGCGGGACATCGCGGGAGCGGATGAGAAGGGTGTGGTGGAGATCGGAAAGTATCTGAAGCATCTGCCACAGGTGGAGGTCAACGGAAAGAAGTATTTATTCCTGAACGGCGTGGGCTACGGCATCGACGGCTATTGCTGCGAGGTCGGGGACAAGCTGCGCGAGACCTCGGACAAGCCGGTGAACTATGCCGGAATTGCAATCAAGGGACTTTTGTTCCACTATAAGCCGACAGCGGCGAAGGTAACTGTGGATGGAGTGGAGCATTCTTACAGAAAGGTGTGGATAGCGCCGACGATGCACGGCAGATTTTACGGCGGCGGCATGATACCCGCGCCGAGGCAGAGACGGGATAATGAAAAGGGAAGCGTGTCGGTGACGCTGTTCCACGACTCCGGCAAGCTGCACACGCTGGCGGTTTTCCCCAACATCTTCAAGGGAACCATCGAGAAGAGCAAGAACATGATCGATGTGTTTGAGGGAAAGGACATCACGGTGGAATTCAGCGAACCCAGGGCGCTCCAGATCGACGGAGAGACGATTCTGGGAGTGACGAAGTACCATGTGATCTGTGATCGGAAATGAAAGAACGCGGCGGAAGCCGTTTATGAGGGAAGAAAATGAACTTAAGATTTGATCTGGTCGTTGCGAGCAGCCTGTTTTATGTCATATATGCTGTTCCCAAGGCCAACTATATGATAAAGCATCCGGAGAAATATTCCGAGCAGGAGCGATTTGAATTTGGCTGTAAGATCATGAATTTCATGCGGAAGCGCAGCCGTACAAAGACCTATGTCTACGGCATGGAAAATCTTCCGGAGGATGAAAATTACATCCTGTATGCCAACCATCAGGGAAAATATGATGCGCTGGGAATCCTGCTCGCTTTGGAGAAGCCTTGCGGAGTGCTCTGGGAGAAGCGTCAGGCGAAGCGCTTCATGAGCAGACAGGTGAGCGGGCTGATCGGTGCGGTGCCGATTGATCTGAATGACATGCGGGATAAGGCCGCGGCGATTACCGAAGTGACAAAGCAGGTCAGGGACGGCAGGAATATGTTGATTTTCCCGGAGGGCGGCTACAAGGACAACCACAACTGTCTTCAGGAATTTAACTCGGGCTGCTTTCATTGCAGTCTGCGCTCCAAGGCGACCATGGTGCCGGTTGTCCTCTATGATTCCTACAAGGCGATGAACAGCAACAGTTTAAGAAAGGTAACGACGGAGGTGCATTTTCTGCCGCCGATCCCGTACAGCGAGTATAACGGGCTGAAAAAGCCGGAGCTTGCGTCGTTGATTAAGGAGCGGGTGTCAGTCAAGCTGGAGGAGATCAGGGATCGCGCCCAGGCAGGAAAGCCCTGCGGGGAGCAGTTGGATAAGGTATTGGGTTAAGGAGGAGTCAGATGCGTTATACAAATCCTGTTGTGAAGGGCTTCTACCCGGATCCGAGCGTATGCAAGGCGAACGGGAAATATTATATGGTATGCAGTTCTTTTCAGTATTTTCCGGGAGTGCCGCTGTTCGAGAGCACTGACCTTGTAAACTGGAAGCAGATCGGACATGTGCTGACGAGAAAATCCCAGGTCATGCTGGGAATCCGGTGCTGACAAACCGAAACAAAGCGCCCTTTATTTTGCAGAGAATCGATCATGGGGATCTGGTCGAGGATTACGAGGGAAGCTGGCACATCTTCTGTCTGGGCTTACGGCAGAAGGATTTCCTGTTTGATCTGACGGTGGATGTGACGACTGACTGTGGCGAGGCGGGCGTGACGGTCTACATGTGCGAGGAGGAGCATTACGAGGTCGCGCTGAGAGACAACGGGAATGGCATTGAGGCTGTTCTGCGGCTGAATATCGGAGGCATCAAGCATGTGCAGACGGTTCTGCCGGTCAGCGGGAACCGTGGAAGGCTGAGAATCGTTGCAGATAACCTTCATTATCATTTCTACTTCGGAGAGGAAGCACTCGGCAGCGGACAGACAAAGTATCTGACGAGTGAGGTTTCCGGCGGCTTCACCGGCGTAATCGCCGCGCTGTATGCCGTGGGAGAGAACACGGCGGTGTTTGAGAACTTCTCCCTCGAGTATAAGTCAGAAGCTTAAGCTTCGGATAAAAGAGGCAGGACAGATGCAGGAGAGCCGCTTATTTAAAATAGTATATTATCTCCTTGACAGGGGAACGGCGACCGCGCCTGAGCTTGCCGGGCGGTTCGAGGTGTCGGTGAGGACAATCTACCGGGATATTGATGCGCTGAGCGGGGCGGGGATTCCGATTTATGCCGAGAGCGGGCGGAATGGCGGCATCCGGCTGATGCCCGCCTTTACTCTGGACAGAACGATTCTCTCCGGGCAGGAAAAGTCGGAGATCCTTTCTTCTCTGGAGGGGCTTGGCAGAATCAGCGGTATGTACCGTCAGGATACTATGGAGAAGCTGTCGGCACTGTTTGGCGTTGCAGCGTCGGACTGGCTGGAGGTCGATTTCTCCAGATGGGGAGACCTGCCGGGTGACAACCGGAAATTCGAGGAGCTGCGCGATGCTGTTATCCGGCACTGCTGCGTGAAAATGACATATGTCGGAACGGACGGCAGGAGCGGCGGGCGGATCATAGAACCGTTGAAGCTCCTCTATAAATCAAAGGACTGGTATCTGAAGGCATATTGCCGGACAAAACAGGGCTTCCGCCTCTTCAAGCTGAGCCGTATTCTGGAATGGGAGCTTTTACAGGAGGAATTTGCTCCGAAGCCTTATCCGGAGGCTACTGAGAGTATGCCGGAGTCGTGCGGCAGGGTCGTGCTCCGATTTCCCGAGGGAATGGCATATCGCGTCTATGATGAGTTTGATGCAAGCCAGATCTGGAAGGACGCAGATGGAAGCCTGACGGTAACAGCCACGATGCCGCAGGATGACTGGCTTGTCGGCTATCTCCTTTCCTTCGGAACACAGGTCGAAATTCTCGAGCCGCGCAGTCTTGCGGAAATCGTCATGAAAACAGCAAAAGAAATTTATGAAAGGCACAAATCCTGACAGAGGGTGTCAGGGTTTGTGCTTTATGCTGTATTATAACAGTTTAGCCATAGAACGACAGGAGCGGAGCGCCCGGATCATGAAATAAAAGGTGAGCCACAAAGCGGCGACGGCTGCGTAGCAGACGCTTTTATGAATGGGACGGGGCTAAACTGTAAATATCAAATCTAAAAGGAGAAATTAATATGGCAAGACCAACATCAAAAGCGGATTTACTCGCCGCGGCCGGGAGCGGCTATGAAAAATTACAGGAACTGATCGCATCCATGACGGAGAAAGAGCTTCAGACACCGTTTGTGTTCGGCGAGGAGAAGAAGGAGGCGCACTGGAAGCGGGACAAGAATCTGCGGGATGTGTTGATTCATCTTTACGAATGGCACCAGCTTCTTCTGGACTGGGTCTCATCAAACCTTCGCGGAGAGGACAAGCCGTTTATCCCCAAGCCGTATAACTGGAAGAACTATGGGCAGCTGAACCAGTTTTTCTGGGAGAAGCATCAGAACACATCGCTGGAGGAGGCAAAGGAGATGCTGAAGGAGTCCCACGAGGCTGTGCTGGCGCTGGCGGAACAGTTTACAAATGAAGAGCTTTTTACGCGCGGAATCTATGGCTGGACAGGCAACAACGCACTCGGCTCTTATTTTGTCTCAACGCTGTCAAGCCATTATGACTGGGCGATGAAGAAGTTAAAGGCGCACAGAAAGAATTGCAAGGAAGCGGAATAATTCATGCATTTCACTGCCTGAAAATGTATTTCACATAGGGAAGCATTGTTTTCGATTCGGAAAGCTGATAGATTCGCCTTATCAGGTTACGAAAAGAAAGGATGCTTCCCTATGAATGTTTTAATGTTAATTTTACTGAGTGTGATTGAAATTGGTTTTGCAGTATTCTCGATTGTCAGAAAGACGGACAGAAAGCAATGGCTGTTCGGCAGACTGCTGTGTGACGCGGGAGGTGAATCTGGGCTTCCGGTTTAAGGGGCTGTTTGTGATCCTGATTGTCAGACTTCTCATCACCGCTATCTGTTATCTGGTCAAGAGAGGACGCACGGAGGACCCGAAGAAAACGGCGGCGAAGGTTGGCAGCGGTCTGATCGGTGTGATGATGGTTGTGAACGGTCTGATTCCTTCGTTCCTGATTACAGGCTACGAGGGATTGCCGACGACCGGTCAGTATCAGGTCGGACAGACGCAGGCGATTCTTGTGGATGGCAGCAGAGTCGAGGAGTTCGAGACTGACGGATCAGCGCGGGAGATACCGGTTTATTTCTATTATCCGAAGAATGCCGCAGGAGAGACCTGTCCGCTGGTGCTGTTCTCCCACGGAGCCTTCGGCTATTACCAGAGCAATTCGTCAACCTATATGGAGCTTGCAAGCCATGGCTATGTCGTTGTCAGCATGGATCATCCCTATCATTCCTTCTTCACACATGACACGGCGGGAAAGCTGATTACGGTGAATCCCGGAATGCTTCAGGGCGTACAGTACATCAATTCCGATGTCGCAACGGAGCAGGAAATCTATGATCTTTCTTCACAGTGGCTGAAGCTTCGCTGTGACGACATCAGTTATGTGATCGATTCCCTTGAGGCTGCGGCTGAGAGCGGGACACTCTCCGACAGCTGGTATCTTGGCAATGTGGATGTGGAAGATATTTTAACGGTTACGAACCTGATAAATTGTGATAAGATAGGTGTGATGGGACATTCTCTCGGCGGTGCAGCGGCAGTTTCACTGGGACGTGAGAGGGAGGATGTCGGAGCGGTTGTGGATCTCGATGGAACAATGCTCGGGGAACAGACCGGCGTGGAGAATAACCAGTGCCTGATCAATCAGGAGCCTTATACAACACCGCTCTTATCCTTTGACAACGACGAGCATCATTTTGCGAAGATCGAATGTGAGCAGCAGGGTATTCCTTATATGAATAATGTCGTTCTGGCAAATGCAACAGATGGTTTTTGTACCTATATTGCCGGAACGATGCATATGGACTATACCGATCTGCCCTTGTTTTCTCCGGTTCTGGCATCCCTGCTCGGCAGCGGTTCATTGGATAAAACCGAATGCATAGAGACAATGAATAGAATCATACTGGAATTTTTTGACTGCTATCTCAAGGGTGAGGGAGAGTTCCGGGTACAGGAGTGTTATGACTTATCGGAGCATGGAAATTAAGGTGAAGAAAATCGGTCCCGAAGAGCGCGAGCAGGTTGAGATACGCTGCCACGAGATCAGTGATTCGGTCAGGGAGATCGTCGCCTTTGTCAAGTCGCGGCAGGGACAGCTTACTGGGAATGCAGAGGGAAGACAGTATGAGATTCCCATCACGGATGTATTTTACATAGAATCTGTGGATAACCGCAGTTTTCTCTATACTGCAAGACAGACATACGAGACAAAGCAGAAAATATATGAACTGGAGGCAGCATTGAGGCAGAAGGGCTTTCTGCGAATATCAAAGGCTGCTCTGGTGAACCTTATGAAGATCACAGCGTTAAAGCCGGCATTGAATGGCCGGTTTAGCGCTGTGCTTTCTAATGGCGAGGAAATTATTATTTCCAGAAAATATGTGCAGGATCTGAAGGATACATTGAAGGGAGGCAAATAACATGAGCTTTAAAGAATATCTGAAATCGGCGGCTTTGCATTTTTTTATCATTGTGACGCTGGCGGATGTGGCGACATTTATAGTAGGAATGATTTTCCGCCCGGAGGAGCAGTTTGGCTATGAAGCATTTCTGACGCCGTTAATCTACGGTGCGTTGGGGGTGCTTCCGAATCTGGTTATGTGTTCGGGAAAAGAGCTGACAGTGAAGCAGATTATGGTGCGCAAGGCGATACAACTGCTGGTGTTGGAAGCAATTTTGATCACAGCCGCATTTGGTATAAAGAACCTGAATGCGGAAAATCTGGGGATTGTCACCGGCTTTGCGCTCAGTGTGCTGATTATTTTCTTACTCGTTCATATTATTTCGTGGCTGTTGGAGGTCAGGCAGGCGGAGCAGATGACGGCAGAACTGCTGGCATGGCAGAAGCGACGGGGGTGAGGAGTATTAGACGTTTGCGAAACTGCTGTGGCTGTAGTATATTATAGGGGGTAGGGGACAGAGGTATTTTGTGCACCGTCACTGTGGAACCGGAACTCCCCGATTACCCAACAAAAATACAGACAGAAAGGTAAGAGACTGACTATGGAGAAGAATTGGAAATTTTCAGATATTCCGTATACACATCCGGATATGCAGGAACTACAGAAGCGTCTGGACGCGCTGTGCGCGAAATTAAAGACGGCAAAGGATATGCAGACCGTGAAGGAGGTCATCTCCGAGAGGGATGAAATTAATCAGGAGATTACTGTCATACAGGGCGTGCTCTACGGCAGAGCCTTCCATGATGTCACGGATGCGTACTATCAGACGGAATTTCAGACTGTCCTGCCGCAGATGTCGGAGCTCGACACGGAATCTCTCTCTCAGGCAATCGTAGAGAGTCCGTTTGGCGAGGAGATAGATGCCGCATACGGGTCGGAATTCAGAAGATTGTTATCGCTGGATGCAAGACTTCATTCCAAGGGGAAGGAGCAGCAGGCGCGGGCTGCGGAGCTGGAGGCACAATATCAGCAGATGAAAGCGACGCTGACCTTTGACGTGCGTGGAGAGAAGATCAGCGGCGCAAAGCTGTCAGAGCTGCTTACAAGCCCGGATCGTGCGCTGAGAAAAGAGGCGTTTGAAGCATCTCATAAGTCCTATATGGAGAAAAAGGATGAGTTCAGCGCTGTCCTGCGGGAACTGGTGCAGACCAGAGATGCGATTGCAAAGGCGAATGGTTTTGAAAATTACATTGAATATGCTACACTCTCGAAGTCCAGACTGGACTATGGGCACAAAGAGCTGCTGGCGTTTTGTGAGGATGTGCAAAAATACATTGCGCCGATCTACAAGCGCTTACAGGAAGAACAGCGGGAGCGTCTCGGACTGGAGAAACTGATGCCGTATGATCGAGGACTTGTATTTCCCGATGGAAATGCAAAGCCGGTTTCCGGCGAAGCTGCTCTGGCGAAGGCTGCCTATGAGATGTATCATGCGCTCAGTCCCGAGGCGGGAGCGTTCTTTGATGAAATGGTTGCACATGAAATGCTTGACGTGGCGGGATCGGAGCATAAGATTTCCGGCATGGGCTTTTGCACGGATATTCCCGGGGAGTGGAAAATGCCGTTCATTTTCGCAAACAACAACGGCACAGCCAGCGATGTCACGGTTTACACGCATGAACTTGGTCATGGTCTGCAGGGCTATCTGAGTATGCGAAAGCAGCCGTTGAGCGAATACTTTATGGGAAGTCCTGATCTCTGCGAGGTTCATTCCAAGACAATGGAGCTGTATTCTTACGCCTATGCACCGCTCTTCTTCGGAGAGCAGGCGGAGCATTTCCTACAGGAGCACCGATTTGGCATTGTCAAGGAATTTTGCAGCTTCTGCTCGACCTACCTTTTCGAGAGCTGGCTGTACACACATGTCGATGCATCCCTGGAGGAGTGGGCGAAGGAGGATGACCGTATAGCGAAGTCGTTTGGACTGGGGCTCAATAATGAGGAGTGGGAGAAGGATATTCTCGGCGGCTATGATCTCTTCAACAATATGGCAGTCTATATGTTCCCCATGTATGTGGTCAGCTATTCGCTGTCCGAGGTCTGCGCGCTGCAGCTCAAGGCAGCTTATGAAGCCGATCCGGTTGAGGGCTGGGCAAGATACCATGCACTTTGCGAGGCAGGCGGCGGAAAGTCCTACAGCCGGATCATCGGCGATGCCGGACTGAAGCTGCCGTATGAGCCGGGCGTTGTGGAGAAGACGGCAAAGCAGCTGGAACAGCTGATCTGGGGCTGAGACAGCCAATATTGGTATAGAATGCGGCAGCGCAGGTCATACTATCTCTCCAAAGGGACAGGAGTGCAAGGTTTTCTGTGCATTTCTAGTAAGTTGGCAGTCCGCAGCGCGGACAGATAGGAGCAGATATGGAAGACGATACAATTAAGCTGTTGCGTGAGTGCAATGCCGGAATTAAAATGGGAGTATCCTCGCTGGATGATGTGATGGAGCATGTGAGGAGCGAGGAGATGAGAAATTTGCTCGCAAAGAGCAAGGAGACGCATACGCGCCTGGGAAATACCACCCATGAGTACCTTGAGAAATATCACGACGACGGAAAAGAACCGGCGGCAATGGCAAAGATGATGTCAAAGCTCAAGAGCGATTTCATGCTGGGAATCGACGAGTCGGATGCCAAGGTGGCGGATCTGATCACGGATGGCTGCAACATGGGTATTAAGAGTCTTTACAGATACATCAATCAATATCCCGCGGCGGAGGAAAAGATTACGAAGCTTGCGAAGGAAGTCGCGGAGGCCGAGGAGACGCTCGTGCAGGACTTGCGCCAGTATCTGTAGCAAGGATGTTTGGCGTTCGCGGTGGCAGTGGTATCATGCCTCTGCTGTGACGCAAGGCATTGTTTTTGCGACGGAAGAGGGACGCTGGTTTTACTGCGGCAGTGATGTCATGCCTCTGCTACGATGCATGGGGTGAGGGCATCGATCGGATGAACTGGTCTGAATTGTTTTCAGGATTCCGAAACCAAGTTGTACTAAGCGTTGACAAATAAGCTAAATTCGCGAGCAAAAAATCCTTAACTCGCTGCGCTCAGACAGGCGGATTTTTGCTCGCAAAGCTTTTTTGTCACCACCAAGTACAACTATGGTTCCTACATATTCAAACAATTCAGACAATTACATCCGGTCGACGCGCTGCCCGGCGTGCCAAGTATGTGCGAAAAACGTGACAAGTGAGAAACCGCATGCAAGCCTGTGAGAATTGTACATGCGGAAATTGTGGCAAGTTGAAAACCGCATGTACCCTGGCAGAAATGGTACGTGCGGAAAATGAGATAAGCGAGAAATCGCATGTACCTCGGCAGAAATAGTACGTGCGGAAAACGTGACAAGCCGGAAATCGCATGTACGCCGGCGTGACTAGTACGTGCGGAAAATGGGATAAGCGCGAAAGCGCATGCAAGCCCGTGGGAATTGTACGTGCGGAAAGTGAGGCAAGCCCGAAACCGCATGCAAGCCCGTGGGAATTGTACGTGCAGAAATTGTGACAAGCGCGAAAGCGCATGTCTTCCCGCGGAAATAGTACGTGCGGAAAGTGTGACAAGCCGGAAATCGCATGTACTCCGGCAGAAATAGTACATGCGGAAAGTGTGACAAGCCGAAAAGTGCATGTACGCCGGCGTGACTAGTATGTGCGGAAAACGTGACGAGCCGAAAAGTGCATGTACCCCGACAGAAATAGTACATGCGAAAAGCATGATAAGCGCGAAAGCGCATGTCTTCCCGCGGAAATAGTACGTGCGGAAATCGTGACAAGCCGGAAACCGCATGTACCCCGGCAGAAATAGTGCGTGCGGAAATTGAGGCAAGCCGAAAAGCGCATGTACCTCGGCAGAAATAGTACATGCGGAAAACGTGACGAGCCGGAAACTGCATGTACGCCCGCAGGAATTGTACATGCGGAAATTGAGGCAAGCCGAAAAGTGCATGTACCCTGACAGAAATAGTACATGCGAAAAGCATGATAGGCGCGAAAGCGCATGCAAGCCCGCAGGAATTGTACGTGCGGAAGTCGTGGCAAGCGTGAAAGCGCATGCAAGCCAGTGGGGATAGTACGTGCGGAAGTCGTGATAAGCCGCAGGCGCATACTGACATAGAGGGAGTTACACCAATGGATTTATACCACTATTATGACAGCACAGTTGGTCCGTTTAGAAGTTTATCGGACTTGTCAATAGAGGAAGCAAACGAGGTGCTTCGGCAGATTGCACGAACCAAACCGAATGTCCAATGTGCCAAAAGGCAGGCGGACTATATGCAGGCGCGCATTCACTATGAAGAAATTCTGCGAACCGAGTTCGAGAAAAAAGGCGGAGTTCTTAAGAGAAAATCGCCCCATTACATGGTGGTGGAGCATAGCCCGTGGCTTAGCACATGGTTTGAAAATAGTACCTTCATAAAAATTCCGATTGAAGAATTCGATCTGAGAACAATATCCTTTACATATGGAGATTCCCATCCCACGTTCAGCGACAGGATAAATGATGGAAAAGAATATCGCAAAAAGCTTTATACTTACGAGGAAATTTTAGGGATAATTGATAAATATGGATTGCCGCAGGAGTGGAACGATGATGGCAGATACGGACCGGAACGCTATATTGAGGTGCATATCTGGAGCGACGATCCAATACGCAAGTACTGTAAGTGAGAAGCAACCTGAAGAGAAGAATTTAAAAATACAAAGAGAATGGAACGAGCCGGAAAGCACATGTACAGCGGCGGAAATAGCACCTGCGGAAGGTATAACAGGCCAGTTGAATTTTTGGGGGACATGAAAGGGGGGCATTATCATGATAGGGACATGTGCAGCATGTGGGAATCATGAATGGGATAAGGAAGTGATCGAAGACATAATTCATTGTCCAAAGTGCGGAAACAGTTGGAAATTTAAAAAGCTTCCAATCTTTTTCTTAACGGGATGCAGCGGAATAGGTAAAACGACCACGGCTCAGGAATTGCAGAAACTGACAGGTAAGTTTATTGCTCTGGATGCCGATCTGTTTTATAATATTATGGAGCCCGGGAGGGATGAAGAATATTATGATATGCTTGAGCAGATATTCAACATTACAAAGAATATCAATCAAGCGGGAACGCCAGTTGTCTGGACAATGGCCGGAAACATAGATAAGCTTACGCATACATATGGTACAAGATTCTTTTCGGAGATTAAGGTACTGGCATTAACGGCAGAGCCGGATGTGATTCGGGAACGCATGACCGAGGGGCGGGGTATAAAGGATGAGGGCTGGATTCAGGGTTCCATAGAATATAATGAGTATTTCAGGACGCACGACGCTATTGGAGATACGAAGTTTGATAAGATAGATTGCTCTCACGGAACGCCGCAGGAGATTGCAAAGGCGGTTAATAACTGGTTAATGGAGAACTTTGGAAATTATAATCCGAATTGATCCTACAACGCGAAAATAATGTAAAGGAGAAGAAATGTATGTCGGACAAAGAGAAGAAAATCGAACGTTATAAAGAAGAGAACAAGTCGGTGAAGAAGGGACAGGTGGTATTTGCCGGCTCGTCGCTGATGGAGATGTTTCCCATCAATAAACTGCTTTCGGAACATGGTGACAGCACAGTCATTTATAACCGCGGAATCGGCGGCTTTGTGACGGAGGAACTGCTGGAAAATCTTGATACCTGTGTCCTTGATCTGATGCCGTCGAAGGTATTTATCAATATCGGGACAAATGACCTGAGCCGCGCCGATCTTCCGATCAGTCAGGTGATGGAAAGATATGATGAGATACTGGACAAAATTGAGAAGGCGGTCCCGAGAGTCAGGATTTATCTGATGGCGTATTATCCTATCAATTACGAGGCGGCAGCAGAGGAAATGAAGCCATGTCTTGCCATCCGAACAAACGAGAAAATCAATGCTGCCAATGCCGAAGTGGAAAAGCTCGCGCAGAAGCATCACCAGCGCTATATTGATGTCAATAACGCCCTGAAGGACGAACAGGGAAGGCTGAAGGCGGAATATACGATTGAGGGAATGCACATCAAGGAAGAGGGCTACAGGGCAATCTATAATGACGTCATGAAATACGTCAGGGAGTGACGGAGGGATTATGAGTCAGATACTTTGTTCGACAGGCGCATTGATCGGCAAACCGAATAACAGGGATTATACGCTGTTGAAGGGGTTAGCGGGGAAACTGGAATGTGACGGCTTTGAATTTATGATGTACGAGAGCTGGTACGAACAGGTGGACAGACTGGTTGCGGCGTTGAAGGAGTTTTCGCTGCACATTCCGGTCATGCACTGCGAGAAACACATTGGGGAAGCCATCAGCGCCGGTGGCAGGGAAAACAGCAAGGAGGCATTCCGGCGCTACCGCATCAACTGTGAGATAGCGGAAAAGTTGGGTGCAGGGAAGCTCGTGATCCACCTCTGGGATGGAATTACCTTGGATTCCCATTTTGAAAATAATCTGGAGGCGTTCGGGGAACTTAGGAAGATAGCGGAGAGCAGGGGCATCGACCTTCTGGTGGAAAATGTGGTCTGCAACTGTGAGAACCCGATGAAACACTGGTGTGAACTGGCGGAGCGTTATCCTGAGGTGCATTTTATCTTTGACACCAAGATGGCGGCATTCCATGAACAGCTTGAGCTCTTGTACCGCGAGGAATATGCATGGCTGTGGAAGAATGGGCATATCCGGCATTTTCATGTGAACGATTACGGTGGCGGCTACATGGAATGGTCTAAGCTCAGGACGCTGCCGATCGGTGCAGGGCATATTGATTTTGCGGAGTTTTTTGACTTTATACGCAGAACAGGCTACGACGACACCTTTACGGTGGAGGCGACCGCATTTAGCAGCGATGGCATCGTTGACACGGAAATGCTCAACCGATGCTTCCAAGGAATTAGAGGATATCTGGCGTAGGGCGGTGCGTGACAAAACCTGATAGAAAAGATTAAGTGTGGATTTGAGCATGGTTTAAAAATGATTGTACCGGCGAATACAAATTCTACAGTTGATAATGCCTTTATGACAGGAGAACAGAGTTATAAATATTATAACGAATTTATATGGAAGGGCAGGTATGCGGAATCTGTTTTACATTGTAAGCGAATATCAGGTTCTTGTGAAGGACAAGTCTCTCTATTCTTCGGTATTGTTAAGGCTGCCCGCACCGAAATTTCTGGTCTTCTATAATGGAATGGGGCAGATCGCAGACAGGGAGGAGCTGCGGCTGTCGGCGGCGTATGAGAACTTACAGGGAGAGCCGGAACTGGAGCTGAAGGTGACGGGTGCGGAAATACGCGGCGCAGATGGAGTTGAACGAGGCGGTGGAGCGTGCAATCACAGAGTGCATCCGGGAGGGGATTCTGGCGGAGTTCTTATCCCGCAATCGTGCGGAGGTTTTGAAGGTGAGCATATTTGAGTACGATCAGGAGCTGGAAGAGAAGAAATACCGTGAGGCAGGGAACGATGGGAAAAGAGAGAAATTTACATAAACCACTTGACTTGTACTGGAGGGGATGGTGTATCATAGTATGAATATAGCAAATTATAAGTAGTTTTATAATGTGGATAGTGCGAATTTTTTTACACCACGGAAATTATCATATTCTATAGGAGGATTCTATGAAGAAACGAGTATTAAGTCTGTTCATGGCACTTGCTCTCTGCCTTTCCATGCAGCCCACGACGACCTTTGCAGAGAACGCGGGAACAGTGACAGAACAGGAGGAGCTCTCCACCACCGGCGATGCCGTCAGCGGTAACGATGTCAGCGGCGGCGACGCGGGCGATGCAAACGCCGATGTACAGGATGCGCAGGCACTTATTGATGCCCTGCCGGACGAGGTGACGGCGGAGAACATGGACGAGGTCGAGGCGTTGCTGGGAGCCATTGACGAGGCTATGGCAAAGCTGACCGACGAGCAGGCTGCCGGGCTGGATATGACGCGTTGGGAGAATATTTGCAATGCGATGAACGCGCCTGCGCTTGTGGCGGAGCAGGCAGGCGAGCATACGGATCATTTCATCTGTGGCGCGGACTGTAAGCATGGTGATGAGTCCCACAAGCTGCCTACAGGTAGTAGTAGTGCATGGACAGGCGTTGACGATTTGTCTAAGATTACTACGGCGGGCTACTACTATCTGACCCAAAACGTGACGCTGAAGACGAGCTGGGAGCCTGCTAATAATAACATCGTCCTCTGTCTTAACGGTTATAACATCACGATGGAGGCAACGGATAGCGTCATCTACGTGCATTACGGATATACCTTCACTCTGTGCGACTGCCAAAGCAAGGGCACTATCACCCACAGTAAGAATAGCGACGGCACAACATACACCGGTACTGGTGTGGTTGTGGGTGATGGAGGCAAATTTAACATGTACGGTGGCATAATCACCGAAAACATCGCTCCAAACGAAGGTGGCGGTGTGAGGGTGAGTACTTATAGCACATTTAATATGTACGGTGGCACAATCACCGGAAACTCCGCCCCAACCGGAGGAGGTGGTGTGTATGTGTATCGTAGCGAGTTTAATATGTACGACGGCACGATCAGCAGTAATATTAGCACTAGCACCGGTAGCTATGGCGGAGGCGGTGTGTATGTGGACACAGCCGGCAAATTCACCATGAGTAACGGAAGCATCAGCTACAATGAGGCTAATGGCTGTTACGGAGGCGGTGTGTATGTGTACGATAGTGATAGCGGTAGCGGCACCTTTACTATGACGGGAGGCATAATCAACAACAACACGTCTTCTCAGGGAGGCGGCGTGTATTTGGAAAAGGTGTCAGAGGGTAGTGGTAGTACCTTCATCATGGAAGGTGGCTCGATTACCCAAAACACCGCGAACTACACTGGAAACGGAGCCGGCGGTGGCGTGTATGTTGTGGAAGGTAGCAATTTCACAGTGTCTGGTGACGTGCAGATCAAGGAGAACAAGAACAATGCTGGCGAGACCAACAATGTCTATCTGCCCACGACTTATGATAAACCGGTGACCATCACGGTTGCCAACAAACTCGACAGTAATGCCAGCATTGGCGTGACTATGTGCACGACGCCACGCGAAGGCAAACCTTTGACGTTTGCCACGGCAGGAAAAGGTTGTGTGCTGGGCGATGATGATGCAGCACGTTTTACCAGTGATCAGGGATGCAAGCCTTACCGTATGGACGATGAAAACGAAGTGAAGATGTTCGTGTACATGCCGCAGAAGCACCCTATCTGCGGCGAAGTATGCACTCATAACGGAGAACATACTGATCTGATCTGGATAGGCGTTTCCCAACTGCGTAATATCGAGGGGGATGGCAGCTACTATCTGGTGAAAGATATTAAGTTTGGCGAAGATAGAGAGACGGCTATACCGAGCTATAATATTAACCTGTGCCTGAATGGTCATAAGATTAAAAACGGGGTGCTTGGGCTTGGACGGAGCTCCGAGAAGCTGTCCTATGCTCTGTGCGACTGTGGAGGCGAAGGCACAATCACCGGATCAACCAAGTCAGATGGTGGCATATGGCTGGGTTATGGTGCCACCCTCGACATGTACGGCGGTAAGATTACTGGGAATAATACAGTGGGTGTGTATGTGGACAATGGTACATTTAACATGCACGGCGGTGAGATCACAGACAACCACTATACAGGCATTGATGGCGGTAATACCGGCAGCATCACCAGCATCTACGGCGAAGGTGCCGGTGCAGGCGGCGTGCGGGTGGACGAAAACGGTACGTTCAACATGAGCGGCAACGCCAAGGTCAGCAACAACACTGCTACCTTTAACCGCAATGTATCCACTTCCGGCTACTATGGCGCAGCGGGTGTGTATGTGAACGGTGGTACGTTCACCATGACCGAAAATGCCGAGGTTAGCGGAAATAAACTCACCACCGAGGGCATCAACGAAAGCAATAACAACTATGCCGGCGGTGTGTATGTGAGGAATGCTGAGAGTAGCAATGTGACTGTCGGCGGGAACGTGAAGATTACAGGAAACACGAAGATCACTGCCGATGGCAGCATCAGTAGCAATGTCTGTCTGCCTAAGGGTCAGACCATCAAGGTAGACAAGGCGTTGACCGCTGGTAGCAATTCAATCGGTGTGATTACGGAGACACCAATCGTGGAGGGCGATGAGGCTGTCATTGCCGAGGGCAAAGACTATACGCTGACAGAGGATGACAAGAATGCTTTCAGCAGCGACGACAGCATCTCTGCGGTGCTGGAGGGTGGAAAAATTATCCTCCAAAATGGCGTGCATAGTCATTCTATCTGCAACGAGACGAATTGCAGTGATGGGCATGTTGCTAAGAAGTGGAAAGCTATCTCCGCGCTCAGTGAAATTAACGGAAGCGGCAGTTACTTCCTGAAGAATGATGTGAGCCTCGAGAAAACATGGAAATGCCAATATGCGGATGTAGAACTTTGCTTAAACGGAAAGACGATCACCTGTAGATACGGATTGGATCTCATCACTGTTGCAAGTAACGCATCCCTTACCATCACTGACTGCCAGACGACGCTCGGCAAGATCACCCACGAGGACGGTGCGACCGGTGCCTGCGGTATAATGGTTGAAGGTTCCCTCACTCTGTGGAACGGTTCCATCACTAAAAATACGCATACACAGAAAGGTGGTGTGCATGTAGCGGCCGGTGGCACGTTCACAATGAACGGCGGTTCCATCACTGAAAATGCAACGGACGGCGGTGTGCAGGTAGCAACCGGTGGCACGTTTAACATGCGCGGTGGTTTCATCACTAAAAATGATGATTCGCACGGCGGTGTGTATGTAAAGGGTACGTTTAACATGTATGGCGGCGACATCGCCCAAAATAAGTATAACGTACCGGATCAGGCCTGTGGTGGTGGTGTGTATGTAGAGGGCGGCGTGTTCACCATGAATAACGGCAACATCACCGAAAACGAGGGTGCATACGGTGGTGGTGTGTTTGTGGGCATGTCCGGCACTTTCACCATGAAGGGCGGCGAAATCACCAAAAATAAGTATACCCACGCGAACGGCGTCGGTGGTGTGTATGTGAGCTATGGCAGCACTTTCAACATGACCAATGGCAAAATCACCGGAAATACGAATAGCGCTGCGAACGGCGGAGGTGGTGTGCGTGTAGTTGGCACTTTCACCATGGACGGCGGCGAGATCACCGGAAATACGAATAGTGCCGCGAACGGCGGCGGTGGTGTATATGTAGCAGCCGATGGCAAGTTCATCATGAACAGCGGCGAGATCACCGGGAATACGAATAGCGCCGAGAATGGCGGAGGTGGTGTGTATGTAGCAAGCCAAGGCGGGTTCACGATGAACGGCGGCACAATCACCGGAAACAATACTTCTGCCACCGACGACAGTAGCGCGGGCGGCGTATTTATGAACGGCACCTTCAATTTGTCCGGTGCAGCGAAGATTATAGACAACTGGAAGGGTGGTACGCAGGCAGGCAGCGTATATGTGAAGGACGCTGGCACGGCAAGTAATGTCTACCTACACAACGAGAGGTCTAGGCTCATCACCATCGGAGAAGGACTGACGCAGGCTGCCCGGATTGGTGTGAGCATAGGCGGGCTTCCTACAACAGCAGGCGGCGAGGTTCAAATTGCAAACGGTGCGACGAACGATCAGCTGGAATATACGAAGATATTCACGCTGGATTTGGAACCCGCCGATCCGTACTATAGCGTAATCCGCAACGAAGACAATAATTTGTTCATCCGCAAGCACAAGCACAATTGGAGCTATAGTGCAAGCGGTGAGACCATCACTGTTAATTGTACGGCAGAAAACTGCCCCATTAAGGACGGCAATGGCGGCAGCATAACCATCGTGGCACCTGAGAATCTGATCTACGACAGGAACGCAAAATCCGCAGAGCTTGATAAAAAGCTTTCAACGGAGTTTGACGGGGTAATAACCACTACGATCAGCTACACGACGGAAAGCGGAGAAACGTTCGATTCGGGTCACCCGCCTGTCGATGCCGGTACCTATACTGCCAGCATTGACCTCGAAGATAGGGGAGTCCACCTCTCCTTCGACTCTCCTGCGGCTGTGAAGTATACCATCCAAAAGGCTGAACTCACGGCAGACGATTTTTATTTTAACATTGACGATCCAAAGTGGGATTTGGTTTATAGCGGCGCCGATAAAGAGCTGACAGAGGATAATTTCGGGTGTAAGTATTTTAATACAGGAGACATTACTGTGAGGTATCTGGATGCAAACGGCGCAGAGGTTGCGCCCAGAAACGTGGGTACCTATACCTTTGCAATTGATGTAACCGGGAGCAAGAACTATGAAGCCGCGCCAAACCTGACGGCGCAGGGCTGGACATTCACCATTACCAAGGCTAAAGGAGGCGACTTGGGGGAGGGTAAATTCCAACGGAAATACATCGACCGGACGGAAAAGACCTATACCCCCGCCTACGGTCTTCCTGACGGTGAAAAGTGGACATACAGCATTTCCACGCCCACGGTTACGGGTTCTGCAAAGGTTGGATCGTATGACATTGATCCTGCCACCGGCGCGATAACCTATAAGCTGACTGACGGTGGGATAGGTGATACTGTCAGCTGGGAAGTGACGATTTCCAGTGACAACTATGAGAATTTCACTAAGAAACTGACTCTGACCTTGACAGACAAAGATAGTCAGGATCCGCTGTCCATTACCGGCGGCAACACCGTGGTCTACGGCGAGACGCTGAAGCTGGGCACTACCGGCGGTTCCGGCACAGGTGCGGTGACCTACAGCATTGGTGCAGGCAGCACCGGCGAAGCAACCATCGATGAAAACGGTGTTCTGACCCCGGTCAGGGTCGGCTCCGTTTTTGTCAAAGCTACCAAGGCAGGCGATACCGATTACTATGAGATTTCCAGTGAACTCTTTGAAATCACGATCACGCAGGCTGCAACTACCGGTGAGCCCAAGTATGCGAAGATTACCACAGACGGTAAGACGCTGGCGGATGCGGGTCTGACGCTGGATGGCAGCACGCTGAGCCCTGCGGCCGGTACACTGGAGTGGGTGGATGAGGAAGGCAAGGTGTTGTCCGGTGACACCGGGGTTAAGGTCAACACAACCTACAAATGGCGCTTTACACCCGAGGGTGGCAATTATAAGACTCTGACCGGTGAAGTCGAGCTGTATCATGTGGATGCTCCTGCAATCAGTGCACAGCCTGTAAACGCTTCTGTGAAGGCAGGGGAAAGGGCAGTCTTTGAGGTGACTGCAACGGGTACCGACCTGACGTATCAGTGGAAAATTAACAGGAATGACGGAAATGGATTTGTAAACATCACAGGGGCAGATAGCGCAAGCTATATGTCCGGGGTCACAGATACAGACTGCAACGGATTCCAATACTATTGTGTCGTCAGCAATGCCGCCGGGTCTGTTACAACGGATACGGTAACGCTGACGGTTACCGTGCAGTATGATATTCTTGACGGGGCAGACAGTTCCTGGACAGAGAATGAGGACGGAAGCCTTGCCATCCGGGGAAGCGGTGCAATTGACAAGTTCCTGAGGGTACTGGTGGACGGAAAAGAGATTGCTTCCGACAATTATACCGTGACAGAGGGCTCGACGATCATCACCTTAAAGGCGGAGTACCTCAAGACGTTACCGGAAGGCAGCCATTCTTTTGAGATTGTCTGGACAGATGGTACCGCAAGCACGAACTTCACGGTTGCAAAGAATACGTCCGGCAATAATGGTGGCAACAATAACAATGGAAATAACAACAGTAATAATAACAGCAATAACGATGGAAGCAGCAATAATGCAGGCAGCAATGCGGATGCAACAGATACGACAATCAAGGCACCGAAGACGGGAGACACGTCGAATGATGCGCTCTGGGTGGTATTGCTTGCTGTGGCATCGGTCGCAGGACTTTCCGGATTTGCGGAAATTCTTGTAAGAAGAAAAAAGAGTGATTGTAAGTAATGCTGGCTTTGGTTCTTTGTCTAATATAGCTAAAATTGGTTACCCGCTTTTGTTAATTTCAGAAATTGACAACAGCGGGTATCATTATTATAATTTGCTTAACTGGTTAAGCAAGAGAGCAAAGCCAATTTTTTATAGCCTTGAGCTTAACTGGTTAAGCAAGCAAATCAGCAAACACATTCATCGTTGGCTCCGCAGAGACGGAGACCGGAAAAGGGAGGAAAAAGGATGAAGAAAAAAGTATTAAGCATTATGCTGGCAGCGGTCTGCACATTTTCACTTGCGGCCTGCTCCGGTGCAGAGACGAGCGGCAACAGCAGCGTGGCTTCGGAGGAGAGCAGCGTAGAGAGCAGTGCGACGGAAAGCAGCGCAGCGACAGATTCCTATAAGGTAACGTTCTATGATGTGGACGGAACGACCGTGCTGTCCGAGGAAGAAGTGGCAAGCGGCGCAACGGCGACGGAATACACACCGGAGAAGGACGGACAGATATTCATGGGCTGGTTCGCAACCCCGTCCCTCGGACACGAATTTGATTTCTCACAGGCAATCACAGCAGATACCAAGGTGTTTGCGGGATTCATGGAGAATGTGGAGGACAGCAGAACCTTCGCTATCGTGGGAAGCGGAAAGAGCCCTCTGCTCGCTGCATCCAGCTGGGGCGGAGTCATCAACGACGAGCACTATATGACAAAGAATGACGGAGAGAATGTATACACGATCACACTTGACCTCTGCGAGGGAGACGAATTCCAGTTCGCAATTAACACCTCCTGGCATGACCAGCGCGGCGGCGGATATCTGGAAACCACGGATGCGGATGGCGTTTCCTATTTCAGCGTTTCCGGCGGACTTTCCGATGACACCAAGAAGTCAAACATCAAGTGTCTGGTTGACGGTAACTATACCTTCACTCTGACAACCCATCCCGGTGCAGATGTTTATGATACCGCGAACAGCAATTACTCCGAGGAGAGCAAGGAGAACTACAATTCTAATCCGTATGACACCATTAGCTTCACTTACAACGGAGAGATGAAGGAGGCAGTGGCAGACGTTACAACCACCTATTACATCAAGGGCGCCATTGTGACCGGCTGGCAGGATGATTATGATGAAAAGTATGCCTTCACAGAGGAGAACGGCATTCACACGCTGGTAATTGATCTGGACGAGGGAGACGAATTCCTGATGACAACTCTGGTTACGACAGAGGATGGAAATTCTTCTGTCGGCAACGAATATGTCCGTTTCACAAACATCACGGATGATGATTCCAAGAAGTATGTCGATGGAACAGACAGTGCAAATATCATTGCAAAGGCAGCAGGAACCTATACCTTTACCTACGATCCTGCAACTTCACAGCTGACAGTAGGCTTTGAGGCAAAGTAAGAGTCAAAAGACAGGAATAAGAAAAGCCGGGTATCCGTAAAAGGATATCCGGCAGTTTGACAAAACGGTTCAGACAAAGACCTGATGAGTGCAGCCATCAACACGGTTTGAGGCGAGCTCAAAGCAGGAGAAGACCTGTTCCATCTTTTCGTAAAGGTCGCAGGGAACATAACAGGCATCCTCTCCGGCACAGACGGCAAGAGACTGCTGACTGTACACGATATTTCCGTCCGGCAGGGGAACGGCGACCTCCGATACGAAGGATACGGAAGGAAATGTCCGCAGGATCAGATCGCAGATCTCCTGATTGTTGGGGCGAAGGCACAGGTAAGTATAGTTATCCTTCCCGAAACGCTCCTCCGCTGCGGCTTTTATGGCATCATAATCCGTACAGATCTGGAAGAAAATCTGCAGCTGGGTGGAGATGAGGATGTCGATCCCGAGCAGGGGGATGAAGTTGTTGTCTCCGACCTCGTTGAAAAAGTTCAGGTCTGTGTCATAGCACAAAATAGCATCTGCGTAGTCAACCCTGACAATGTCGCCGGGGTGCTGCAACAGAAGATGATAGCCATGTGCGTTGAGCACGTCTGTCAGAGCTTCCGCAACGGCGAGCTGCTCACAGCGCTTATAAGGACATTCTTCATGCTTCAGGTAGAGCGCAATGTTGCAGGTCTTGCTTGTGGCAAGAGACTTTGCCGAGGAGTTGGGGTGATAGTCTAGCAGATTGATGATCTGCCATACCTTCTTCTTTGTTGCCTCGCTGATGCGCTGGTCGTTTCGGTTGTTGATTACATAGGATACGGTTGCCACGGAGACACCCGCCTGCTTGGCGATGTCCCGGATAGTATATTTTTTGCTCATAGCTTATTTATATACTGTCGGGTCGGTTTTGTCAATCAAAGCATGATAAACCCAGAGAAGTAGAAAAGGAAATTAACATGAACGAATATGCGATTTTACACATTCCCGATTCCAGATACTGCTTTCCAGTATCGGAAAATGAGGTGATTCTCCGGCTCCGGATTGACAAGAGAGATATGCCGGACGGTATTTTTGTAGTCTATGAGAACAAATACGTCATACAGACAAGGCAGCGCAGCGAGAGGATGGAGCGGAAGTACGAGGACGGACTGTTTGCGTGGTATGAACTCCGGCTGACACTCACGGATGTCCGGTTCACATACATTTTCCGATTTGAGGATCAGGGGAAGATACAGTTTTACTCGGAGGACGGACTGCGTGACAGCTATGATTTCTCACTCGCGTATTTCAACTTTTTTCAGCTTCCCTACATTAATCCCGCCGACATCCACAGGGAGGTCGAGTGGATGCGGGGCGCGGTTTTCTATGAGATCTTTGTGGAACGCTTCTGCCGTGGACTGGAGAAGAAGGACGACGCCTACATCGATCTGAAATGGGGAGAAAAGCCGACGCCGAAGAGCTTTGCGGGGGGAGACCTCCCGGGAATCACAAAGAATCTGGACTACATACAGGAGCTCGGCGTGAATGCCCTCTATCTGACGCCTATTTTCCAGTCGGATTCCAACCATAAATATGACATTTACGACTATCATGTCGTGGATGAGCGGTTCGGAACAAACGCTGATCTGGAGAAGCTGATAAAGGAGGCGCATAAGCGCGGCATCCGCGTAGTGCTGGACGCCGTATTCAACCATTGCAGCGAGCATCTTTCCCAGTTTCAGGATGTTGTGAAGAGAGGAAAGAAATCACCGTACTTCGACTGGTTCATCATTCGAGGGGAAAAGCCGGAGAAGGAGCCTCTGAATTATGAGGTATTTGCATTCTGCGACTACATGCCGAAATTCAACACCTCAAATCCCGAGGTACAGGAGTTTTTGCTGAATATTGCGGTATCATGGGTTCGGAAGTATGATATTGATGGGTGGAGACTTGATGTCTCGGACGAGGTATCGCATGACTTCTGGCGGCTGTTCCGAAAGCGGGTCAAGGCGGTCAAGCCGGAATGTGTCATTATCGGTGAAAACTGGCACGATGCCAACCCGTTTTTGCAGGGAGACCAGTATGACAGCATCATGAACTATGCTTTCACCAAGGCGTGCATGGACTATTATGCGTTCGGGACTGCTGATGCGGAGCAGTTTGCATGGAAGCTGAACGGACTGCTGATGCGGAACACCTTACAGGTCAACAGGATGATGCTGAATCTGCTGGATTCCCACGATACGGATCGGTTCTATACACTGGTGGGCAGGAGCAAGGCGAAGCTGCTTTGTGCCATTGCGGTGATGGTGATGTTTGTCGGAGCGCCCTGCCTCTACTATGGAACAGAGCTTCCGCTCGAGGGCGGCTATGACCCGGATAACAGGCGCTGCTTTGACTGGAACAGGGAGCAGTGGAACCGAGTGTTCATGGATCAGGTCAGATGCCTGCTGGCGCTCAGAAAAGAGAAGGCAGTTCAGACCGGGGAGATCAGGCTGAGCGGCTGCGACGGAATGTTCATCCTGCGGCGGTACGCCGGGACGGAGGAGCTTACGCTCTGCTGTAATCAGACAGATACGGCACGCAAGCCGGAAGCAGCGGGAAGAGTTCTTGTGCAGAACGGTTATGACGGAAATCATCTGGAGCCGGACGGCTTTGTTGTTTTTGTGAGATAGATCAGGAAAGAGTGGTCTTAGAACAGCGCAGATATGGAGGAAGAAAATGAAAAAGAAGAGTATTGCACTGGTGATGGCAGGAATGATGTGCACGGGGCTTCTCGGCGGCTGCGGCGGAAATGGGGAGTCGCAGACCTCTGCCGGAGAAGGGCAGACACAGGCGGGCGCGAAGGCGACTACGGCGGAGGCGCTGAGCAATATCTACAGCGGCGAGCTGGAGCGTGATGTCACGATCCGGGTTCTGGAGAACGATACCGCAATCGAGCAGGGATATTTCCAGGAGCTGATTGATGCCTTCAATGCACAGTATGCAGAGTATGGAATTGTTGCCGTCGATGCAAATATGGATCAGTACAGTAATCTGGCGGATGACGGCCCTTATGGATACGGCCCGGATGTGCTGTATCAGGCCAATGATGTGCTGATGAAATATGTGGAGGGCAAGCATATTTATCCGATTCCGGTGGAGAGTCTGGATTGCTATTCCCATATTTCACAGAATGCATGGGATGCCTATAAGACGACGGTAAACGGCACCGAGTACTATATGGGAGTCCCGGTCAATGTGCAGTCCTCACTGCTCTATTACCGCAAGGATATGTTGCCGGACAACTGGGAGAGCGAGTGGGATAAGGACGGCAACAAGGTGCCGGACATGGTAGAGAACTGGAATGATATGTACCGGTATTCCAAGGAAATCGTGGAGAAGGGCGATGGACATTACGGCTACATGCGTTCCCTGTATGATGTATATTTCTCCTCCGGCTTCCTGTTCTCCTATGGCGGATATGTCTTCGGGGACAACAACACGAATGCGGAAGACATCGGCTTTGCAGCAGGAAATGCCGCAGTCGGAGCAAACGTTCTCTTACAGCAGGCTGGTCTGATGAACGAGGGCTGTATTGATGATTCCATCACGGTGAATGCTTTCAGCAAGCTTGCAGATGGTACTTACTTCGCTACTATGACGACGCCAGATGTCTACACGAAATTTCTTAAGGAACTGACACTGACTTATGAGGGAGAGGGCATGGAACATGACGCCGCGGCTGCGCTTGCGGAAGAAAATCTGGTCGTTGCGGATGTGCCGAAGCTGCCTGCGAGCGGAGACCTCACGGAGGAGAATCCGGAGCTGATTCCGCTGAAGGCTATGGGCGGTGTCAACGGCTATGCGATCAGTGCGTACACGAAGGCGCCGAATGCCTGTCTGGCATTTGTGGAATTTGCGACAAGCTATGAGATGGTCATGAAGAGGAATGAGTACCTTGGCATCGCGCCCGCGAGAAATGATGCGGCGGAGAAGGTAGGCGGGCTTTCCGAGATTATTTTCCGGAATCTGGATGCGGGAAATATTGTTGTCATGCCGTCCATCCGCGCGATTGAACAGGTATGGACGCCGGGACAGACCTTCTTTGAGGATCTGGCAAAGGATGCGTTCCGCCCGGACAATGAAAAGAAGTACAAGACACAGGAGGATATCCAGAACGGTCTCGAAGCTGTAGATGTGCAGATCTATGATGCGATTCACACGTTGGCGGGAACGAACTAGCCGGGTGGCAGAATGCGAGGGAATATGAAACAATTAGAACAATCTAAGGTATCTATTCGGAAAGCAAATAAAAATGTGAGGGCGAGTATGTGCCTGATGGGGCTGGGGCAGCTCCTCTACGGACAGATTGGAAAGGGACTGCTTTATATAGCAGTGCTGGCACTCGGCATCGGATATTTTGTCTACCGCGGCGGCAGGGATCTGGTCGGACTGTTCACGCTGGGAACACAGGAGGCGGATACCTGGCTCGGCATCGAAGGGGATAACTCGGTAGTCATGCTCCTCATGGGAATCCTGGCGTTGATCGCGCTGGTGCTTTTATTGGCAGTGCATCTGTCGAATATCCGGGACGCATGGGAGACCCAGCAGCTCATCGGACGGGGCGGCAGACCCGCAACCTTCCGTGAGGACGCAAAGCAGCTCCTCGACAGAAAGTTTTATAAAACGGTGCTCTTTCTGCCGGTGCTCGGTGTCTGTGTGTTCAACATCCTTCCGATCATCTTCATGATCGCCATTGCGTTTACGAATTACGGCGGAAGCATTGTGCCGCCGAAGCTGGTGGACTGGGTGGGCTTTGACAATTTTGTCCAGATCATGACGCTCTCGCAGTTTGCGCCCACCTTCGGCAAGATCCTCAGCTGGAACCTTGTCTGGGCGGTCTGCTCGACGGCACTGAACTACTTTGCCGGGCTGGGACTGGCACTGCTGTTGAACAAGGAATGCGTGAAGGGAAAGGTGTTCTGGCGGGCATTTCCGATTCTCGCCTACGCGGTTCCCGGCTTTATCACGATGATCGGTTTTAAGTTTATGTTTTCGTATGGGGGTCCGATTAACCAGCTGATCACCGCCTCGGGGCACCGGGCGATCGGCTTTCTTGATATTGATGCGAAGTGGATTGCAAGATTCATCGGTCTTGGTGTCAACGCATGGGTCAGTGTTCCGTCCATTATGCTTCTGGCGACGGGCATTCTGTCCAACAGGGACATGACGCTGCTGGAGGCAGCGAAGATTGACGGCGCGGGAAGGTGGCAGCAGTTCAGGCGCATCACGTTTCCGTTTGTGCTGTTCTCCACAACGCCGGTTCTGCTGGGACAATTCATCGGAAATTTCAACAATTTCGGTGTCTTCTATTTCCTGCGCGGCGGACTGTATCTGGATGGCTATTTCCTCGCAAGCGATACGGATCTTCTGATCAACTGGCTCTATAACCTGTCGATCAACAATAACTATTACAATATCGGCGCAACAATCAGCCTGGTAATCTTCCTGATTACATCCCTGATCTCACTGCTCATCTATACGAGGAGTTCATCATACAAGGAGGAGGATACATTCCGATGAGAAATATGAAGGCTTCCAGAATTGCTGACACTACTGTCACATACATCATACTGATCGCCGTGTGCTTTATTTTCTTTTTCCCCTGCCTCTGGCTGATCCTTGCGTCCTTCAGCAAGTCGGGCTCGATTTATTCCTTTGACGGCTTCTTCCCGAGCTCGTACAGCTTGGACACCTTTAAGATGCTCTTCACGGACACGGCGATGTACAATTACCCGCAGTGGTTCCGGAATACGCTGTTTATTGCCACCATGAGCTGCCTGATCGGAACGTTTCTGACAGTGCTGACAGCTTACACTATGTCGCGCTTCCAGTTCAAGTCCAGAAAGGCGATGATGAAGACAACGCTGATCCTTGGCATGTTCCCTTCTTTTATGGGAATGATTGCGGTCTACATCATCATGACGCAGTTCGGTCTGATTAATAAAATGTGGGGTCTGATTCTGATCTACAGTGCGAATGCACCGATGGGGTACCTGACACAGAAGGGCTTTTTTGACACAATACCGTCCTCTATCGATGAGGCGGCGAGAATCGACGGCGCGACAAACTTTCAGGTGTTTACAAAGATCAATCTGCCGATCTCGATGCCCATTATCGTTTACACGGCGCTGACCAGCTTTACTTTCCCGTGGAGTGATTTCATCCTGCCGAAGCTTCTGCTCAAGGAGAAAAACCTGTACACGGTGGCGGTCGGGCTGATGAGCCTTGGAGATACGGAATTTGCAAGATTCGCCGCAGGCGCGGTGTTTATCGCTGTGCCGATCGTCATTCTCTATTTCTGCCTTGTGAAGTTCATGGTAAACGGAATGACTGCCGGGGCGGTGAAGGGCTGATTATATGCTGCGCTTCCGCCCGATCAGGAACGGGAACCAGCGGTTGACAACATAGACGATGACAAGCTCCAGCAGCAACAGGGAGAGAGCAACATTCAGCAGGAAAAGGTAACGGTTGGGGAGATAGCTCTCGATCAGTCCGGCAAACTTATGGCTGATGAGCATGATCCTGCAGTCGAGGTGCGTCACCATGATAATCAGGGAGTTGGCACCCAGATAGGAGAGTAATTTGAGCTTCGGGAGTGACTGGCAGAGAAGAATGACTGCAAGACTTCCCATGAGTGCGCCCGCAAGATAAAGAAACGGATTGCCAAGCGAGAGACTGCGGAAATCCGTGTTGCCGTTCAGGCGCACAAGGCATAGGTTGACGGCAAAGAAAAGGATAGCGGCCGCGAGGGGAAGCATACGGCTGCGCAGCGGCTTTTCCGAATGATCGGCAAAGCCGGGGAACCGGTTGAGAAGCATCATGAAATAGTAGCCGGCGGCAAGGAATGCGAGGGCGATGCCCATTCGGATTCCTGCCTGGATCAGGTAGCCGAGCCAGACAAAAAAGAGCGAGTCGGATACCGGGTAATCATATGTGGCGTAGAGATTCCTGCAGAAAACGCCGACGAAACAGAGGACACCACACGAGATGATCGTGAGAAGGTGTCCTGTTTTTTTGCGGATAAATAAAAACAGCAGCTCGCCCGCAAAGAGAGCGGGCAGGAACCAGAGAACGGAAATGCCGTAAAAGCTCACGGACTGTAAGACGGCATCGGAGAGGGAAAGCTCCTGATGCTTCCATAGTCTGTATATGAGCTCAATGAGCAGATAGATCAGACTGAAAGTAAAATAGGGCAGCAGGATGGAGCGCGCTTTTTTTTGCACGCTTTGGGTGAGCGGGCGGGTCTCCTCCTGCCGGTGGGAGAGAAGCATACCTGAAATCACGAAGAACAGGGGCATATGAAAGGAGGACAGCCATGCCAGCAGGGCATCCCCGCACATGCCGGAATGCCCCGCTACGACCAGAATGATGCCGATTCCCTTTGCCATATCCAGATAATTTAAACGTTTCGCAGTCATGATTCCTCCCTGTAAGCTTTGCATTTGCCGCAGTCATGTCGGCTTTGCAAGTCCTGACATTTGATTGTCTTATCGTAGCATAAATCCCGTGGGGGAGCAACAGGGGCTTATGGGGTGAGGAGTATCATGATAAAAGCATGATTGTAGTATTTCGGTAAAAGCGCTGATATACCCGTCAGAATTATCTTTTTTCCAAAACGCACAGTAAGTTTTTGTAACTGCCTGCTTATTTCGGACAAGGGGAATCCTGTGTATGGTGGTGTCAGACAAGGGTTGTTCGCCGATTATGTCCATCGGCAAATAACCCTGCCCGGTGACGACTTTAAGCCGTGCCTCCTGTATCGTATCGGCAAAAAGAAATTCTCCGTGTAGTCCGATAACGGATTCATAATATTCTTGTTCCTCCCTCTGCCCGGATTGGTTGATTACCAGAATGCAGGGGGTATTCTTTAAATCAGCAATTTCCAGAGCGGATAGTTTGCTGAGGGGATTTTTTGCAGATATTTCAATATGTATTTTGCTTTCTGCAATAATGATGTTGTTATAGGCATCGGAGAAGGCACATCTTTGATCGCTTAATGCGAGATCAACAGTTCCGCTTTCCATCACATGGTAGAGCTCTTCATGGCTTCCGACGGTGATCTGTATATCAATAGCCGGATATTTTTCTGAAAACAAAGAGATCGCTTCTGACAATTCATTCCCATGGTATCCTTTATAATAGCCGATTTTCAGTACTACATTATTTTTGGCAGCAATCCGTTTGGTTTCACGAATCATTTGTCCTATATCGCTAGTGATAATCAGACTTTTCCTATAAAAATGCTCACCGGCTGCCGTGAGGGAAAACGTCCGATTGTGGCGCTCAAGCAGTTGCACATCCAGTTCATCCTCTAATTTTCTGATCTGCTGTGAAATGGCGGATTGCGAAACATGGCATTGTTCCGCAGCCTCATAGAAATTACCGTGTTCAATTACAGCCTGTAAGTATTCGATTTGACGCAGCAGCATAAAGGCTTCTCCATTCCGGGTAAGTTTTGCGGGTCAATTCCTGTTACTTCTATCATATAACGATTAGTAGAACTTATCAATATAATAAGAATAAAGATTTGATCGAGAAGTATGACTGAAATATAATCGGGATAAAGAAGCAATTTCTTATCTATGAGAAGGAGAGAATGATTATGGGTAAAAAGGAAGTCATGATTGTAACAGGAGCAGGACAGATTTCCATCGCAATCGCGAGAAGAATGGGTTATGGCAGAAAGATTGTTATGGGCGATAAGAACATCCAGAATGCAAAGGCGATCGCCGAGGTCATGAATCATGCAGGATTTGATGTGGAACCGGTAGAGATGGATCTGTCGTCGAGAGAGTCTGTTCAGGCGTTGATTGCAAGGGTGTTGGAATACGGAGAAATCAAAATGCTCGTCAATGGAGCGGGGTATCGCCGAGCCAAGCGCCGATAGAGGCAATTTTAAAAGTGGACTTATATGGTACGGCTGTCTTGTTGGAGGAGGTCGGGAAGGTGATTGCAGAGGGTGGTGTCGGTGTAACCATTTCCAGCCAGTCAGGCTGGAGAATGCCACAGCTGACAGCGGAGGAGGATGCAGCGCTTGCGACAACGCCGACTGAGGAACTGTTACAGTTTGAGATGCTACAGCCGGAGAATATCAAAGATACACTTCATGCTTATCAGATGGCAAAACGTTGTAACGAGAAACGTGTCATGGCGCAGTCTGTGGAATGGGGCAAACGTGTTGTGAGGCTAAATGCCATTGCACCCGGAATTATTGTCACACCGCTTGCCATTGATGAGTTCAACGACCCCCGTGGAGATTTTACCAAAAATATGTTTGCAAAGTGCCCGGCGGGCAGACCCGGAACCGCAGATGAAGTAGCAAATGTGGCAGAGCTTCTCATGAGTGAGAAGGGAGCATTTATTACAGGTTCTACTTTCCTGATTGATGGAGACGCGACTTCATCTTATTACTATGGACCACTGAAGCCGGAGAAATAGTAAGCATTAAATTAGTCAATAAAGAGGACATCGGAGAACAGCTCAGATGTCCTCTTTATTATGAAAATCAAGATTCATAGCGGCGGGAGGAGGGGAGGGTACAGGAGAGGGAAAGCTGCCGCTGTACCCACAGGTGGCGAGCGGAGAGGGTATAGGGGAAGAAAAGCTGCCGCCATACCCACAGGCGGCGAGCGGGGAGGGTATAGGCGAAGAGAAGCTGCCGCTGTACCCACAGGCAGCGAGCGGGGAGGGTATAGGGGGGGAGAAAAGCTGCCGCTGTACCCACAGGTGGCGAGCGGGGAGGGTATAGGGGAAGAAAAGCCGTCGCCATACCCACAGGCAGCGGGAGTGATAAAAGAGAATATAAAATTTGCATTTTGGACTAGCAGTCGTACAAGCAAATTGGTACAATAGCTACAGATATGTGTTTGACCCGAAAGGAATTCGGAGGAGGACAAATAGATGCAGCTTTCTTTTAATAAAGGTGAATATTTAAAAATAGGCTATGAGATAGGCGATCGGTATTTTGAGGAGCAGGGCATATTCCTTGGGCAGGAGGGAGATATGCTCATGTTAGATGTCGGCGACGGAGAGACGGCGAGCATTAAGGACAGCAAGATTGTCAGCATCCGCAGGATGAAGCGCAGTCAAGAGCCTGCAACGAAGCAGGCACCTGCAGCAGAAACGCCCCAGCCCGCGGCGAAGCAAGCCCAGCCCGCGGCACAGCAAGCCCAGCCTGCGGTGGAGCAGGCACCAGCGGTCACGGCACCGAAACCGGCGTCCGTGACGACAGCGGTCGAGCCACCGGCGCAGAGCGTCACGGAAACGCCCCAGCCTGCAACGAAGCAGGCACCTGCAGCGGAAACGCCCCAGCCTGCAACGGAGCAGCCTGTAGCAGCGGAAACGCCCCAGCCCGCGGCGGAGCAAGCCCAGCCCACGGCGGAGCAAGCACCAACGGCAAAAACGCCAGAACCAACGCCCGCGCCTGAGCAGGCTCCCGCCGCCTCCACACCGACACCCGGGACATCAACCCCTGCCCCCGCCTCAGAGTCCGTTGAACTCTTGCAGGAGGGCTACCGCTATGACTTTGAGCGCGAAGTGCAGCAGCTGACATTCTTGGCTGCGGCGGAGCGGAAGCAATGGCTGGAGCTGTTTGACAGGCAGGGCTATCAGCGGCTTGCCAATCTGGTCAAGGAGGCGGTGGAGTGCCGCCGGGAAGGAGCCCGTGACCAAGAGACGGAGCGCAGCCAGGGCAGAGTTCCCAATTCGGACACCGCGCACAGTCAGGACGTAGGCGTACTTTGGCGGATGCTGCGCTATCTGGCGGAGACGCAGGAGCGCTATGCGAAGAATACGCTGATCAACGACGGCTCATGGCTGTACCGCGGCATGATCGCCATCGGCGTGGAGCGCAATGTGCCGAGGGCTTACCGCTTTTTCATGACCTCGGTGAAGACAGAGACGGCGCACCTGAAAACAGCGGTGTACCGCTGTGCCGTTCTTTACAGCATTGCTGGAAACCAGCCCCGGGCGGTTGAGGTCTGTAAGGAGCTGATCGGGTACGCGAGGAAGATCGAGCCGGCATTCGACCAGTGCGTCTGCTGGAAGGTCATGCTGGAAATCTTCAAAAACGGCGAAGAATGGGAAAATTACAGCGAATGCCTCTTTCATCTTGCGGAGGCAAGCTATGAGCATATCAGGGCATGCGTTAATTCGATTGCAAAATTCACGCCGGAGCTTGTTCGGCACGGCTTTTATGAGGATGCGCTCGAGCTTTATCGTATGGCTCTTGCCATGGGGTTGGACGACGGGCGGATCTACCTGCATCTCCTTTATCTGGAATGGAAGCGTGACCCGCAGGGAGACCTTGTGGAAAGGGTCAGACTTTTTGCGGAAAAAGACAGCGGAGACGAGGAATGGATAAGCTTCCGTGACGGCACCTGCGCCGGATTTTTACAGGCGGATGACAGGGAGCAGTATTTTCAGGAGCAGGAGAACGAGAGTATTTCTGCGACGAAGCCGCAGCAGGAGAAGAGAAGGGAAGCTGTCATTGAGGATGACAATACCTACAGACAGGAGTATGAGGACAGCTTTCACAGGCAGAAGCTGCACGGAAATCCCAGCCAGCTGAAAAATTTTGTGAATCAGCTGTCCCAGAACAGACCGAATAATGCACAGGTCGCGGAGCTGGGCAAGCGTGCGGACATCTACATGGCGCAGATGGGAAATATGCGGAAAGTCACAACACCCTCCAACAATTACGAGAGAGGGCTGGAGGCATGGTTCCGCGCGCACGACAGCAAGGCGGCTGCCGAGTTTTTCATGACAGCAATCAGGGGAAATGACGCTGACAAGGGCACTGCCATTCTGACCTATGTCGATATGATCGCGGTGGAGGAAGGCCTTGTGAGAGCCGTTGAGGTCATGAGCACCGATATGCGGGAGTACATAAGGAACTGTGAACGGCAGGAAAAGATTGCATTCTACGAGAAGAAGTACGACTTTTCGTCTCTTTTAAAGAACTGGACAGATGTCATGGGAAGCCTGAATATCCTGCAAAATCTGTACTACAGTAAGACCCAGCTCGGCAAGACTTACTTCCGCATTGCGGAGTGCAATTACGAACAGGGGCGCTGGAAACAGGCGAAGGATAACTACGAAAAGGCGATTGATTACGGATATATGCGCACTCTCTGCGAGAGTAAGCGGAACCAGTGCCGCAGGAATCTGGGAGAGGATGTGTCGGACGAGGGCATCTTCGAGGAGGAAGGAAATCTTCCCGGGAGCGAGGAGGCGGAGGTCAGCATTGAACTGGTTCGGAAAAGGGTGGAACAGTTCTACGATGAGATCAAGTACCGTGAGGCGAACAATTATGTGCAGGGGCTTCTCAGTAACAACTCCGACAACGAGGAACTGAGAGAGCTTGCAGAGCAGACGGCGGAGGTCGTCCGCAATATGAACAACACGCCGACAATGCCGACCAGAATGGACAGTCAGGCAGCAGGTCTGCGCGCGTGGCATATAGAGATGAATTACGAAAAGGCACAGAAAAAGTTTCTGGAGGCAATCGCGCAGAAAGGGGACAAGGCGCTGAGGTCGCTTATGGATCTCTCGGAAATGCTGATGCACACTGAGGGCGCTGCGGCAGGAATCGAGTGTCTTAAGAAGCACGAGTATCTGGTCAAGCAGTTAATTCCCTCGGAGCAGACAGGCTACTATGAGAAGATGTATCTGATGCAGCAGAAGGTCGGCGACAGGGAGGAAATGCTGGCGAGTCTGAAGCAGCTGTTGGAAATCTACTCGAAGCTCAGGAGAAGGGATAAGGTGGGCTTCACCTACTTCCGGATGGGTCTGGTGCGCTACCAGATGGGCGACTATGCACAGGCGATCGCGCGGATGCGCGACGCAGACTCGAACGGTTACCACACGACAGCCTGTCAGCAGTGCATTGCCATGTCCTATGTCGGGCTGGGGCAGTATGAGGATGCAAGAAAGTATGTGCGTTCGATACTGAACCAGAAGTTTGCCGAGCAGGACAGCAATCTCACCAACCGTCTGAACGGAATACTGGAACAGATCGACCTTCTGGAGAGGGGCGGAACGCCGGAGACGGGCAGTGAGAGCACGGCTGGTTCCGGCAGCGGAATCCTCGATATGACGATCGAGCTAGAGAATAAGCTGGAGTCCTTCTATCTGGATGAACAGACCTTCCCGTCGCTGGCAGAGGATGAGACGGAGACATTGACAGGCAAGAACATTCTGGATGTTCTGGAGCATACGGAGTATCCCAATCTCAGGGAGCGCGCCGCAGCGCTGCAGCGCATAGCCTTTCAGGAGAACCGGATCAACGGCAAGAGCCAGAATTATTACCGGCTGCTGGCGGACAGCGTCGGAAGCTGGGGCGGCTCCTTCCAGAACGGCGAAAACTATGACTGCGCGTATTCATGCCGCATCTTCGAGATGGAGACGGCGGGCAGACTGGCATTGGAAAAGCGGAGCCGTTATCAGGACGAGGCGACTGCGGAGGCGCTTGCCTGCATCGTGAGACGAAGGACAAATCCGGATGAAAAGGGAAAGCTGAGTGACGCCAGACTCCGGGAGTTTGTGCGGCAGGTGCTGGATCAGGAGACGGACAGAAGAGACTTTGCCATGAGGGAATTTCTCTTCCTTGCGCAGAAGAGCTTTGTGCTCGACCGGTTCATGCAGACGCAGATGGAGAAGGAGGAAAACGGCAGGCTCTGGCTGGAGCAGATCGGAAATTACCTCGGGGAGAGCAAGAATGTCCCGAAGGATTACCGGAAACTCTTCCGCATGATAAACGAGCGTGTCAGAAATGACGGCGGACGCCTGAATAATCTGGTCGCCAAGATCAGGAACAGCAAGGGATTTCAGGAAGAGGTGCTCACGGAGCTGAAGGATGCGAAGAATAAAATCTTTGTGCTGGAGACCGACTGCACCCAGTACCTCAGCGCGCTTGTCGAGGCATACGAAAAGGCGCTCGAAATCTATGACTACGAGGACTATGACAACAGGATGGCGACGATCAGTACGGTGCAGAAGATGCTGGTCAGCCTGTCGGAGACCATCACACAGCGGCCGACCTATTTCAGCGTGAACTATGTCGGGGACATTATCGAATACATGCAGGACATCATCCGGACGCTCTCGAAGAGCACGAGGGAGGATTTCGGGCCTGTCATCTCGATTCATGTGCCGATCACGGAGGCGCCGGTGGTCGATGGAAAGCAGAGCATTTCAATCACTGTGAGCAACAAGGACAATTCCGCCAGCGCGACCAACCTGTTTCTGGCGGCATACAGTCTGGACGGGCAGACGATGGTGGAGAGCCAGCCGCTTGCGCAGTATCTGAGGGGCGGAAAGAGTGTGTCGAAGGAGATCATTCTCGATTCACCAGGCGAGAACTATACGATACGTATTGAGGTCAATTACATCGACCACGAGGGTAAGGCGCAGAAGGAGGAGCAGAGCCTGAGTATCTCCACGGGGGGCGAGCAGTTTGAACCGATCGAGAATCCGTACTTCAACGGTAATGCGATCGGCGTTGAAAATAAGGATGTCTTCTTCGGTAGAGACGCGCTCCTTGACCGTCTGGAGCGGGCTCTCAGAACCGGTAAGAGCAACTGTGAGATTATTTTCGGACAGAAGCGCTGCGGTAAGAGCTCCATTGCGAACTTCTTAGAGGATCGCCTGAAGGATGCATTCTTTGTCGTAAAGCTGTCGATCGGAGCCGGGAGAAATACCGCCGTCATCTATAACGAGATCAAGGAGACTGTTGTAGAGGGGATCTGGGATTACATCGACCGCGAGGGAGAGGATGACAGGATCAATGAGAGCCTGATCGAGAAGCTGGAGCAGTATGATGTTTCCACAGAGGCGGACTTTACTTCCTTTGTGCGCACTGTGAAAAGAACCTTCTGCGCGCCGACGAACCGGGCAATGCTGCTCATGCTGGACGAGTTTACCCATCTGTACCGTTATGTGAAGGAGGATCGCCGCATGGTGGCAGACTTCATGGATAACTGGAAGAAGCTGATGGAGGCGAATCTGTTCAAGGCGGTTCTGATCGGTCAGGATACCATGCCGTACTTCCTGAAGGAATTCCCGAACCAGTTTCAGGTGACTTCCCCGATCCGCATTGATATGCTGGACGACAGGAGCTCGAAGCAGCTGATCGAGGAGCCGATCAGGCTTCCGAACGGGGAGTCCCGATTCCTCGAGAACAGCGCGGGCATGATCGCGGAATGGTTCCACGGGCAGCCCTTTTACATCCAGTCCTATTGTGTAAGGCTTGTAGACCAGATGAATCAGGACAGGAAGGTGCGTGTCACGAACGCTCTGGCGGAGAAGGTAAAGAAGATCATGCTGGACGAAGAGGACAAGTCAAAGTTCGACAATCTGTACAGCCGGGGAGACGAATCGGGAACGGAGGACGAATGCTTTGAGATTCTAAGTCAGATCGCAGCGCTGACAAAGAACAGCGAGTGGGCGGACGCGGAGGAGCTTCACAGCCCGAACCTCGGAGAACTGATGGCGGATCTGACAGAGCGCGGCGTTATCGAGCGCAAGGGCACGAAGGTAAAGATCCGTATCACCTTCTTTAAGGAATGGCTGAACCTTCACCGGAACAGATAAGGCGGAAAAGATACGAAAGCCGGGACACCGGCAGAAAGAGGAAAAGAGTTGAATAATATTTATTCTGACTTTGGAAATATCATCGAGGAATACAGGTATGTATCGAGGGTGGATATGGAGAAGAAGATCCGTGCCAGGCTGATCGACAATCCCAACTATGGCTCGATCAGTGTCATGGGGATGCAGCGCATCGGAAAGTCCTCTCTGGCGTACAACCTGTTAGAGGGGAAGGCGGATCAGTTTCTGGAACAGAAAATGATTGTTTTCCGTGTGAGTATGTATCAGTTTGACTCTGTGCAGAGCTTTTTCACGGAGCTTGTCGAGCAGACCTATGCGCCGCTGTGCGATATAGATGCGGTGACGGTGCGCATGAAGAGCGCCTATGAAAATGCCATGAACAAATCGGTCGAGGAGACAGGCGGAAAGGCGCTGATCTCCTTCTTCACCGCCGTGAAGGCTGCGGGCTACCGGGTCATCTGCGTGGTGGATGAATTTGACTCCGTGAGAACGCTGTTCAAGAAATATCCGCAGGGCTTCTTTGTTCTGCGCGATCTGGCATACGAGCCGAAAAACCGTGTGGGTTTCCTCTTTCTGTCGAGGCGGCATGTGACGGAGCTTGAGGAGAGTGTCGGCTGTGATGACGGCGTGTCGAATTTCAGCAACATCCTGTCAAAGGAGTTCCTCGGCATGTACACGGATGCGGAGTTGGCGCAGTGGTACTCCTATCTGGAGCAGGCGGGCGTGACGGTTGATGCGCAGTTCAAAAAAGAGCTGGAGGACATTGTCGGGCGCTATCCCTACTGGATGGATATTCTTGCGTTTCATTACATTGTCGAGGCGGAGACCAACAGCCAGATCACGCTGCAGCAGGTCTTCGAGGCACATTGGGATACCTTTTATTCGGAGTTCAGGAAGCTTTTTAGTCTGCTGGAGGAGCAGAATCTGCTGAATACGCTTTACCAGTGCGTCCTCGGCCCCATGGGCGACGATGCGACAAAGGACAGGATAAAGCGGCTGGAGGACTACGGTATCATCCGCTCGCAGGATGAGAAGTGGTATTGCAGTATCTCTAAATATTTCAGGGAATACATGGTGATGCGTGAGCAGAATATTGACTTTTACCCGCTCTGGAACAGAACGGAGAAACTGTTCCGCGCGGTCGGAGCGAAGGCGTTCGGACACACCTACGGTGCGGACTGGGAAGACCAGCTGCTCCAGAAATATCCGCCCGACCCGAACAACCGCTTTAAGCCGGGAAATTTCCTCGCGGAGGCGAAGAGCAGGGTGGAGGACATGAAGACGAAAACTGCCGTGTACGAGGTCGATCCCGACAGGATCAATCTGCTCAACGGTACGACCACCGGCGGACTTTTCTCTATTCTTGCAGCGGAGTATGAGACGAGCGGTCTGGATAAGGTGTTCAAGATGCGCAAGGGAGAATTTGTCCAGAAGACCAATGCGCTGACGTCCGCCCGCAACCCCTACGACCACAACAATGATGAGTGGATATTAGAAGATGTGAAAAGTAATACTGTCAGCAGATGTACCGAGTTCCTCACACTGATGGAAGCGTATCTGGAATTAAAGTAAATTTGGGTTTCCACGAGTGACGTTGCACAGGCTGCACAGACCACCGCAGGCACGCTCTCGCTACCTTCCGCACGCAGCGGCACATAAGATGTCAGAGTACGCCATCTAAGTGCCGGCGGCTCCAGAGTGCGCTGCTTGTGGTCAGGTGCAGCTTGTGCAACTGTTATCCGAAATATGTGAATTTCACAATTAGCAAGAGTTAAATAGAAATAACACAAGGAGGCAACTGTATGAAGCAAATACCTTACGAATACCGCAATCTTCCCATTCCCGGGGGCGGTTATGTGACAGGCTTTCTCTACTCGGAGAGAGAGAAGGATGTGCTGTATATCAGGACAGACATCGGCGGCACCTACCGGTTTGACGCAAGGACACAGACATGGATCAGCCTCATTCCCCATGTGACGATGGAGGAGCTCAGCGAAACCTTTCCCATCGCACTGGCAATCGACGAGGAGAAGCCCGGGAGTCTGTACATTGCCTGCGGCGTGAACGGCAGAGACACGGGGGTGCTGGCGATTTCCGGGGATTACGGAGAGAATTTTCGGTATGAGACAATCCCTGTGATGGTTCATGGTAATTTAAACGGCAGAGGAACGGGCGAGCGGCTGTGCGTCCGTGGAAATACGATCTGGTACGCATCGCAGCAGGAAGGCTTGTGGAAGAGTGACGACCTCGGACATAGCTGGGAAAAACTGACAGCAATGTCAGAACAATATCTGACCCTTGTGGCAGAGGTCGGGGGATGTCTGCTTGTCGGAACCGCCGGGGTGACGACCGGAGATGCTTCCATGCGCGGACACAGTCTTTACCTTTCTAGCGACGGCGGAGCGCATTTTGAGGAGCTGGAGCAGCCGGAGAGCCATGTCATTGAGGGCTGTAAGCGGAACGGACTTGTTGCGCAGCGCTGGTGTGTGGACGAGAAGTATCTGTATGTGACCTTTGCGTCCACGGGAAGACGCTCCTACGTTATAGAAAATGGTTATAGCTGTGATTCCGGTGATACGATCGACGGACATATTGTGAGATATGCGCTGACAGAGAGTGCAGCAGGACGTACCATCGGCAGGATGGAGGAGATTACCCCGGGCAGCGCGTCGGCAGTGACGGGAATCGGTCAGGAGGGCATTGCACCGGGACAGGTTCTTGACTACGGCTTTTCGGGAATCAGCGTCTCACGGCAGACACCCGGAATGCTCGCGGCGACAACCATCGTAAAGGACGACGGAGACAGTGTCTTTGTGTCCATGGATTACGGCGACAGCTGGCGGCAGGTATTGTATGATCTGGCAGAGGGCGAGATTTCATTCCGCGCCCCTTATATGCGCCCGGAGTGCAACGGCGGACATTCCCTGATCCACTGGCTGAGCGACATTAAGATCAATCCCTTCGATGACAATGAGGCATGGTTCAACTCCGGTACGGGTGTGTTCCGCACGCGGAATCTGAAGGACAGAACCTGTAAGTTCACAGACTGGTGCGACGGCATTGAGGAGACGGTTCATTTGAATGTCTACGGTATGCCGAAGGGGGATGTGCAGGTCATCGATATTCTGGGAGATCTCGGAGGCTTTGCGTTTGAGAAGTTGGATGAGCCCTGCGGCAACTCCTTTGCGGATGCGGACGGAAACCGATACATTACCTGTATCAATGCGGACTTCTCGGATGAAAATCCGCAGCGTCTGATCGTGACCCCGAGGGGGAACTGGACAGGCAAGACCTTTGGCGGACTGATTCTGTCTAAGGATCAGGGCAGAACCTTTGAGCGGCTGCCGATGCCCTTTGGGCTGACGGACGATCTCGACGAGGCACTGCATTTCATTGAGCACCCGAATGTCAATTCCGGCTGGGTGGCGATGTCCCCCGACGGAAGGAATATCGTCTGGTCCGTCGCGGAGGGAATCGAGCTGCCGGTGCGCAGAGTGATCGTCAGTCAGGACGGCGGAAGGAGCTTCGTCTGCTGCGAGGTGTATGACGGACAGGGGCAGCGCAAGCTGGAGGGGAAGGTGAAGGTCTTCTCCGACAGGGTTGACAGTAGCCTATTCTACGGCTTTGGCGAGGCATCGGACTTCTATATCAGCCGGGACGGCGGAAGAACCTACAGGGAATACGAGCTGCCCGCAGACTTCCCAGAGATTAATTTTGGTCTGATCGACTGCGCGAACAAGACAGAGGTTCGCGGCGAAACAGGAAAGAGCGGCGTCTTCTATATGGCGGTCGGCGAGACCGGAATCTGGAAGCTGGAGTATCATGCCGCAGAGGATCGCAGTGCGGAAAGCGGCAGACCGGGCAGTGCGGAGGCGGGTAACGGAATCCGCCTGACAAGGCTCACTGCGCCGGGAATCACGGCATACCGTATGGGGCTGGGGCTTGGCGCACCGGGCGGAGATTACTACCGCGATGCAAAGGCAATTTATTTTAACGGAATCATTGACGGTGAGTACGGATTTTACAGAACGTTGGACGAGGGTAAGAGCTATGAACGCCTCAACACGGACAGGCAGATGTTCGGGGAGATCAACAGTATAGATGGCGATTGCAGGCACTTCGGCAGGTTCTATCTGGCGACCGGGTCGAATGGAGTGAAGTACGGGGAAATGCAGTTGCAGAGCAATAAAGGAGGAGACCATGCATATTTATCAGGAAGAAAATAAAATTATTATTGCGGAGGGGAAGAGTCAGGTATGGGTCGAGCCGTGGGGAGCAAATTCCGTCCGTGTCAGAATGACGGCGCAGCCGCAGATGGATGCGAATGACTGGGCGCTGACCGAGGAGATGGAGAAGCTTACGCCCGAGATCACCTTTGAGACGATCGACGTGACAGACCCGTGGTATCAGGGCGAGGAATGGGCAAAGTACCACCAGACCGCGAAGCAGGCAAAGCTGGTGAACGGAAAGATAGCAGTGAAAGTATCGCACGAGGGCTGGCTGTCTTTCTATAACCAGAAGGGCGGGCTTCTCACCAAGGAATACTGGCGGAACCGCAACCGCATCAACCGCTACTGCGTGCCGCTGCGCGTGGACGCGAGGGAGCTGAAGCCGATGCCGGGCTGCTCCGACTATGAGCTGACTGCCCGCTTTGAGGCATTTGACGACGAGATGATCTTCGGTATGGGACAATATCAGGAAAAGCATATGAACAAGAAGGGCGCGACACTGGAGCTGGCGCACAGGAACAGTCAGGCGAGCGTTCCCTTCTATGTATCGAGCAGGGGTTATGGCTTCTTCTGGAATAACCCTGCCATCGGCACGGCGACCTTCGGCATGAACAAGACGGAATGGCATGCGAAGAGCACGAAAAAGCTGGATTACTTTATCACCGCAGGAGATACACCGGCGGAAATCGAGGCGCAGTATTCGCTTGCGACGGGACGTACCCCGATGATGCCGGAGTACGGTCTGGGCTACTGGCAGTGTAAGCTCCGCTACCGCACGCAGGACGAGCTGCTTGCCGTTGCGCGGGAGCACAAGAGAAGAGGACTGCCCATGGATGCCATTGTCATCGATTTCTTCCACTGGACAATGCAGGGTGACTTCAAGTTTGAGCCGCTGGACTGGCCTGACCCGGAGGCTATGGTGAAGGAACTGAAGGAGCTTGGAATTGAGACGGTTGTCTCCGTGTGGCCGACGATCGACGAGCGCAGCGAGAACTATGGGAAGATGGCGGATATGGGCTACCTTGTCAACGCTGACAGGGGCAACCAGAACCACATGACATGGATGGGCAATACGGTCTTCTATGACGCGACACATCCTGGCGCACAGAAATTTGTCTGGGATCGCTGCAAGGAGAATTATTATAAGAAGGGCATCCGCTGCTTCTGGCTGGATGAGGCGGAGCCGGAGTACGGCCCTTATGATTTCGACAATTACCGCTATTACGCAGGCTCGGCATTGCAGTGCAGCAATGTCTATCCGGTTGGCTACGCGAAGGGCTTCTACGACGGCTTGAAGGCGGAGGGAGAGACGGAAATCTTAAGCCTTGTCCGCTGTGCGTGGGCGGGAAGCCAGAAGTACGGTGTGCTGACATGGTCGGGCGACATCTATTCGTCCTTCCGTTCCATGCGGGAGCAGCTGCAGGCGGGACTTTCCATGAGCATGGCGGGCATCCCGTGGTGGACCTCCGACATTGGCGGTTTCTTAGGTGGAAATATCGCAGACCCGGCATTCAAGGAGCTTCTGGTGCGTTGGTTCGCATGGGGTGCTTTCTGCCCGGTATTCCGTATGCACGGAGAGCGTTCGCCATGGTACGAGAGGGAGCAGGAGTTCCGGAACGGCGTGCGCCAGCTTACCAGCGGACAGGACAACGAGGTCTGGAGCTTCGGCGAGGATAACTACGAGATTCTGAAAAAGTATCTCTTTATCCGCGAGAGACTGCGTCCCTATATCAGAGAGTGCATGAAGGCGGCGAGCGAGACGGGTGCGCCGGTGATGCGGCCGCTCTTCTATGATTTCCCGGAGGATAAGAAGAGCTGGGGCGTGGAGGATTCGTATATGTTCGGGTCTGATCTGCTCATCTCGCCGGTCATGGAGGCGGGAGTGACGCAGAGAGAAATCTATCTGCCCGAGGGAACGGACTGGAAGGATGCCTACACCGGAGAGGTTTACAAGGGCGGACAGACGGTCACGGTTCCGGCGCCGATCGACATTATTCCGGTCATGATCCGGGCTGGCAAAGATTATCCTGTCTATGAATAAGCCGTTGACCCAGATCAGAGAAAAATTAAAAAGATTCTTCACCGATATACGTCTGCGGGAAAAAATGCTCCTGTTTTACCTGATCGGAGGCGTGCTGCCGCTGGTGATGGCGGACATTTATATGTATTCCTCCGTCCGCAATGTCATGCTGGAGCAGGAGAAGCAGGCGGCAGAGGATGAACTGTCCATTATAGCGGACTCGGTCGGTGAATGCATCGCGGTGATTGAGGATATCTCGAAGAGACTGTACTTTAACGAGAGCATTGAGCACATTGCGTTCACGACCTACAAGAGCTATGAGGAAATACTGGCGGACTACCGTAACTGTGACACGATCACGGATTTCACGAGACATTACTATCAGGAGATCTCCGGCATTACGATCTACACCTACAATCCGACGATCTCCAACAACGAATATTTTATCTATGCGGATGAAAATCTGCGCGAGCAGGCGGATTATGTCGAGACGGTCAGCCGCGCGGGTGCGCCGTACTGGTCTTATGAATTTGACCGGATGACCGGAAAGTATAACCTGAGACTTTCCCGCGTGCTGTACACGGCGGATATGGAACGCGTCGGTATTGTGTCGATCGAGATGCAGAACAAGCGGTCTGAGCTGCCGGTGACGGAGCGCACGGATGACACCTTTTTCATCTATAATAATGAAATCGTGCTTCACAGCAATGCATCGGAGAAGGACGGAAACGTGGTGCTGAAGCTGATGGCGGATCACGAGCTGGCGGACGGCGGGATGCCGGATTCGTTTTCGGACAGAGTGATCTACCGCGGCGAGGATTATCTGCTCTCCTTTGTGAAGATTCAGCCCTCATACTGTGAGGATTTCTATATGGTGGTGAGCCTGCGCCCCTACCGGGAGATCGCGGCGCTTGCCACGAAAACCGCGCTGGGAAACCTTGTGCCCATGTTTGTCTGCGTTGCGATCGCCGTCGGGCTGATATTGATTTTCTCCAACTATTTCAGTGGAAGGATTAATGTCTTCAAGGACGAGATGCACCGGGCGGCGACCGGGGACTTCCGCATCACGGATGAGCTGGAGGGCAGGGACGAGATCGCGGAGCTGCACAATGACCTGACCTCGATGATACACGATATTCAGGAGCTCATGGCTAAGGTCGTGCAGGAGCAGGTACAGAAGGAGCAGCTGAACACACGACAGAAGGAAGTGGAGTTCAAGATGCTGGCGAGCCAGATCAACCCACATTTCCTCTACAACACGCTTGAGACAATCCGCATGCAGGCGAGGGTCAACCATCAGCCGGAGATCGAGGAGCTGACAAAGATGCTGGCGAAGATCATGCGCCGTAACATTCAGGTGACGGACAGTCTGCAGACCCTGAAATCGGAGCTGCAGCTTGTGGAATATTATCTGAAGATACAGGATTACCGTTTCCACGACAGGATTCAGTATGAGATTCTCGTCAGCGATCCCGCGAAAACGGAGGAATGCCTGATGATGCCGCTGCTGATACAGCCCTTTGTGGAGAATGCCTATGCACACGGGCTGGAGTCGAAGGAAAGCGGCGGCCTGATAAGGATCAGGGTCGAGATCCGGACACATCTGTGGATCTATGTCGAGGACAACGGCTGCGGGATGAATGCGGAGAAGCTGGAGGAGGTCAGAAACGCCTTAAACGATTTCGACAATTTGGACAGAACCCATATCGGTATCTGTAACGTCAACCAGAGAATACGTATCCGTTACGGGGACAGCTATGGTGTCTCGATTGACAGCGAGGAAGGCAAAGGCACATCTGTAACGATTAAGTTGCCGTTGATCAGCTAAAAATAAGTAAATGTACACAAAAACCGGGTGGATTTCCATCCGGTTTTTTGAGTATATTAACAGGAATGTTTAAATTTAAAAGAAAAGATGTCAAAAAAGTAAGGTTTTTTTCACGGGAAAAATACGGTACACTTTTTTTGTAAAGAAAATTGCTCCGAAAGGGAGTAAAAAAACAGGAGGATGAACGATGAAAAAGTTCAAAAAGTTGTTAGCAGCTGTATTCGCTTTCACCCTTACGCTTTCCGGACTTTCTGTTCTGCCTGCACAGGCTGGACAGGATGCGTCAGCGTTGGAAGACGGTACGGCATACCTCAACATCAACAACAGCGACTGGTCTGATTTTGATGCTGAGTGGACAAATGTTAAGATCACCGGCGATGGTTCCTACACCGTTGGAATGAAGGCAAAGGAAGGCCAGAAGCTGGTACAGTTTAATGCCCTTGAGGTTGTAAACGGAGAGTCTTATCTCGGCACAGGCTGTGTGCTCACCGTAGACAGCATCAAGATCAACGGCGCTGAGGTTGAGCTTCAGGGACCCAGCTACACCTGTTCCGCAGACGGCGGCGGTGTGACGACCCGCGTCAACATTTACAATGAGTGGAATACTCCCGATGCAACAGCAACAGCCGGCGTTGACAACCATGCTGACTGCCGTGTGGCAGAGGGCAGTGTTGAAGATGCAGTGGCATGTCTGTTCTCCAAGGACTATGTAGACGCATCTTCCCAGAGCGGATTCCTTGTAGAGTCTCTTGAGGTTGCATTCACGGTATCCGGCTTCGGAACCGCAGGCGCAGGGGCAGCTGCTGCCGGGACAGAGGCTGTTGAAGGCCCCGCAGTTGCACACCTGAGCATCAACAACAGTGACTGGTCTGAGTATGAAGCTACATATACCGATGCAGAGATCACCGGCGACGGAACCTACACTGTATCCATGGAAGCTACAGAAGGCCAGAAGCTGGTACAGTTCAACGCTCTCGAGGTTGCCAACGGCGAATTGCTCCTTGGCACCGGTTATACCATCACCGTAGACAGCATCAAGATCAACGGCGAGGAAGTTGAGCTTCAGGGATCCAGCTACACCTGTTCCGCAGATGGCGGCGGTGTAAATACCCGTGTAAACCTTTATAACGAATGGAATACTCCCGATGCAACAGCAACCGCAGGTGATGACAACCATCTTGACTGCCGTGTTGCAGAAGGAAATGTAGAGGATGCAACCGCATGCCTGTTCTCCAGCGACTATGTAGATGCATCTTCCCAGAGCGGCTTCCTTGTACAGTCCATCGAAGTAACCTTTACCGTTGCAGGTACCGGCAAGTCTGCCGAGGCAGGTGAGGCACCTGCGGTTGAGTCTGTTGATCTCAACGGAACCTATCATGCATACCTCGGACTGCAGACTCCGACCTTCTCTTTCCGTAACGCATTCGATGATACGACCTATGGCCGTGACACCGAGTACTTCAACCAGATCACCGGTTGGGAAGGCAGCGATGCAATCAAGAGAGACGGAACCTTTACCGATGCTGAGATCGCCGGAAACGGAACCTATACCGTATCTGTAAGCGGCATGGACCTGACAGGTGATTTCGATTCCCAGGATTACTTTAACCTGATCTTCCTTTCAACTGATATCCCGAACAGTGGTGAGATTACCATTTCCGATATCAAGCTGAGTGTTGATGGCAGAGATGTAACAATTGCTCCCATCCTGAGCCCTGATTCTGTAAACTATGTAAATATGCTGATCCAGAACATCTGGAATGAGGATGTGGCAACGATCGGTTACTACAGCGTACCGCCTAAGGACATGTCCATTACCTTTACCGTATCCGGTTTCGCTTATGACAATGAGTCTGCAGCAGCTGAGACAGTTGAGCCCTCTTCCGAGGCAGCGCCTTCCTCTGATGCAGCAGCACCTGCAGAGGCACCCGCAGAGACCAAATCCGGTGTATCTCCTGTAGTGATCGTGGTCATTGTTGTGGTTGTTGTGGCAGTGATCGCAGTAGCAGTTGTTCTTGGCAAGAAGAAAAAGAGCAGTAAATAAGCATTAAAAGTCGGGCAGGCATATCCCGAAGGGGTATGTCTGCTTCGACTATCATTGGAGGTTTTTATGAAAGAAGAAAAATCCAGGGAGGAAAAAAGAGCAGGTAAGATTTTTGTCATTCAGAGAATCGCCACGGTTCTTGCAGTCGCACTGATCTTTTTCCCGGCTGCCAGTCCGTCAAGAATCTGCGGAATGATCAATAAGAACCTGTCTCTGTTTACATCGGGCATCTCCTACAGCAGTCTGACTGCCGAGATGGGGCGTGCCTTCACGCGTGGCTGGATTCAGGAGGGGACGATGATGCTCCTCTTCGCAGCATCGCTGATCATGTTGATCGGTATTGCGGCATCCGGTGCGGGCGGATGTATGTCGCTCGGCAATCTGAAATTTAAAAAGCTCGGCAATCTGTTCTCACTGGGCGGCTCTGCTGTTGAAGTGGTAGGCATGATCCTGATCTACGTCGCTTATGTCCAGATTCAGGCGACAGACAATGCGGCGAAGGTGGAACCGAGGTTCCCGGCGGGCTTTGTGGTTTATCTGATCCTGTTGGTGGTACTGCTGCTGTCTTCCGTTGCAATACAGTTTATGCTTCCGAAGCCCGACAAGGACAGCAAGTACGAGATGGAGTCCAGATTCAAGCTGTTTCTGATCTTCCTGCCTTTTGCGGCGCTGTGCTTCGTGTTCAGCTATCTGCCGCTGTGGGGCTGGAGATATGCTTTCTTTGACTATTCGGCAGGAGGAACCCTGTCTAAAGATAATTTTGTAGGCTTTAAATGGTTTACGTCACTGTTCCAGAGCGCGGCTACCAGAGCCGACGTTGTGCGTGTCCTCAGAAACACGCTTGCAATGAGCGGACTGGGTATTGCGACGAGCTGGTGTGCAATGGCATTTGCCATTTTCCTCAACGAGATCAAGAACGTGAGATTCCGTCGCTTTGTGCAGACTTTCACCACGGTTCCCAACTTCATCAGCTGGGTTCTGGTATACGCCATTGCGTTCGCTATCTTCTCTACAGACGGTTTCATCAACACCGCAGCAGCCCAGATGGGCATTCTGGCAGAGGGTGCCAACGGAACCAACTACCTGATGAGCACTTCCCACATCTGGCTGAAAATGCTTGCATGGGGAATGTGGAAGGGAATCGGCTGGAGCGCAATCATTTACATAGCCGGCATCTCCGGCATCGACCAGCAGCTTTATGAGGCGGCGACCGTGGACGGCGCGGGACGTTTTGCAAAGATGTGGCATGTCACCCTGCCCGGACTGATCCCGACCTACTGCGTTATGCTGCTGATGTCCATCGCAAACATCCTGAGCAACGGTATGGATCAGTATCTGGTATTCAGCAACAAGCTGAACCTTGATACGATTCAGGTGCTGGATCTCTATGTATATACGCTGGGTATCCAGAACGGAAATATTCCGTTGTCCACCGTTATCGGTATGGTGAAATCAATCGTCAGTGTCATCCTGCTGTTCGCCGCAAATGGTATTTCCAAGGCGATCCGCGGCGAGAGCATTGTGTAAGGGAGGTGTGAGAGATGGCAAAGACAAAGCAGGAAAAGCTGAATGAGAAGGCGGAGAGACATTACGCCAGGACCCACAAGAAAAAGTGGGATCTGACTCCGGGAAATGTGATCTTTAATATCCTGAACTACCTGTTCTTCGCTGTGTTTACGATAAGCTGTATCTTTCCCTTTTACTACCTGTTCATCAACACGATCTCTGACAATGACATGGTAAAGAAGGGGCAGATATCCCTGATCCCGCACGGCATTAACCTTCACAACTACATCGCCATGATGAATGTATCGGATCTCGGAAATGCGTTTCTGGTATCCATTGCAAGAACAATCATCGGAACCGGACTGATGGTGGCAGCGTCCGCACTGGTCGGCTACCTTGTGACAAAGCAGGAGATGTGGCACAGAAAGTTCTGGTATCGGTTCCTTGTTATCACAATGTACTTTAACGCCGGAACGATTCCGTGGTTTTTGAATATGTCCATGCTGGGATTGACAAACCATTTTGCGGCATACATCATCCCCGGCATTGTTGCACCGTACAACATTATTCTGGTAAAGACCTACATCGAGTCGATTCCGAGTGAGTTGGAGGAGAGCGCGCTGATGGACGGCGCCGGATTCCTTGTGGTATTCCGAAAGATCATTTGGCCTTTGAGTAAACCGATTCTGGCGACGATCGCAATCTTCGGAGCGGTAGGACACTGGAACTCCTTCACGGATTCCCTGATCCTGATGCAGAATGCACCGGAGCTCTACACGCTTCAGCACAGACTGTACATCTATCTGAACACCAGCTCGAATCTGGCACAGATTATGAGTACAGGCGGTTCGGCGGCGACGGCGGCGGCACAGTCGGCAATGAGTACGAAGGTTTTGAAATACACCATATCCATGGTGACGGTAATCCCGATCCTGCTGGTATATCCCTTCATGCAGCGGTATTTTGAAAAGGGTATCATGCTCGGTGCGGTCAAGGGTTAATTACCGGAGAATCAGAAAAAGGAGGAAGCAAGAAATGAAGAAGATGAAAAAGGTTATGGCATTATCCCTCTGTGCTGCAATGACAGCCGGACTTCTCACCGGATGCGGAAATGCAGCATCAAACGGCGGAGGAAAGGGAGATGAACCGATTACGCTTACCGTGTTCAGCCAGCTGGCAAACTATTCCGGTGAGCAGTCAGGATGGTCGGCAGACATTCTGTTAGACAAATTCAATGTAAAATTAAATATCGTACCTGATCTGAACGGTACTTACCAGACCCGTATGGAGGCGGGCGACCTCGGTGACATCGTTGTGTTCGGAAGCGACGGAGACCCTTATCTGAACGCTGTCAACGCGGGACTGCTGTTCGACTGGAACGAGGATGACCTTGTAAAGGAGTACGGCCCTTATATCTACGAGCATATGCAGAACGCTCTCGCGCACAATGCGGAGATTTCCGGCGGCACGACCTACGGCTTCGGACATAACGTTGCGACGAGCACGGAGGATCACGAATCCTTCTTCTATACATGGGACATCCGCTGGGATCTCTACAAGCAGCTTGGTTATCCCGAGGTAAAGAACTATGACGATCTTGTTGATGTTCTGAAGCAGATGAAGGAGATCTGCCCGACAGATGATAACGGCAACCCGACCTACGCGCTGGTTGCATGGCCCGACTGGGACGGCACAATGGCAATGTATCCGAAGGCAACAGCTACCGCTTACTACGGCTACGACGAGTTCGAGATGGGTCTGTACGATCCCGAGACAGGAACCTTCTATGACTGTCTGGATCCCAACGGCCCCTATATCGAGGCTCTGAGATTCTTCAACAAGCTGTACCAGAATGATCTGCTTGATCCCGATTCCATGACCTGTACCTATGATTATGTACAGGAAAAGGTTGGAGCAGGCGGAACCTTCTTCTCCATCTTCAACTATGCGGGACGTTCTCTGTACAACACAGAGGAGCATATGGATCAGGGCAAGATGATGCTTTCCCTCACTCCGTCCGAGGCAGCGCCGATCGCATACGGCATGAGCACAATGGGCGGAAACCGTATCTGGGCAATCGGTGCTAAGACGCAGTACCCTGAGCTTTGCATGGAGGTCATCAACTACCTCTGCACACCGGAAGGAAGAATTACCATGGAGTATGGTCCCCAGGGTGTATGCTGGGATTATGACGAGAACAAGAACACCTACTTTACCGATCTCGGAAGAAGCTGCCATGCGGACATTGAGACATCCATGGAGAGCGCCGGCTACAAGGGAACCTTCCATGACGGACAGCTCCAGATCAACAATACCACATGGACACTTGACGCAATCAACCCCGATTCCAACGGCGAGAGATACAACTGCGATTACTGGAAGAGCAATCTGACAGATGCAAAGTATGACATCGAGCAGGACTGGAGAGATTACACAGGCTGCAATACCACCGAGGAATACATGGAGAAGGGCAACTACCAGGTATCGCCCGCATCCTCTTACACGGCAGCGCGCAAGGGTGATGAGTTCCAGACAAAGTGGGACCAGACGAAGGAATGTATCGTTACTTATTCCTGGAATGCAATGTATGCAAAGACGGATGCCGACTTTGACCAGATCGTTGACGATATGATCAAGAAGGCAAACGAGTATTACTATCAGGAATGTGTAGAATGGTCGAAGAACGAGGCTGCTGCAAGAAGAGCCTGTGAAGAAGCATTAAAGTAAGGAAAAGATAAATTAGGGGGCTGTTCGGTGACGGGCAGCCCTTTCCTAAAAGTTTCCGGGAGGTTTTCTATGAAGTTTTTCAGTGTAGACAGTGCATTTTACAGATTTATCACAAGATTGTGGGACATCCTGCAGCTGAATTTCTGCTGGGTGCTGTGCAGTCTGCCGATCGTGACGATGGGGGCATCCACGGTGGCAGCATGCTCCGTGGCATTGAAGATGGCGGAGGACACAGAGGGCTATATCGTCCGTTCCTTTTTCCGGGAATTCAAGAAGAATCTCAAGGGCGGGATTCCGCTGGGACTTCTGACGATGCTTGCAATCTATGCGGTTTATCTCGACTTCCAGTTCTGGAATGCGACGGAGGGAGTGGTCTTCCTCGTGGCGGGGATTGTCGCCGCATTTATCTTTGTGATCGGACTGATCTATGCTTATCCGCTGATGGCGAGATATGAGAACGGATTCTGGAAGACATTGAAGAACTCCTATGACATTTCGACCCGCTTTTTCCTCAGAACCCTGCTGATGGCATTTATCGTCGCACTGGAGATTGCGCTTTTTCTCTGGAATAAGACGATGCTTTTCCTCGGCGTGTTTGTCGCTCCGGCGATTGTCATCTACACCGTCAGTGCCTTTGCAATCCGCATTTTCAGGGAGATTGAAAAGGAGCCGGGAGCAGTGACGGGGGCAGAGGAAGAAATATCAGATTGAATGGAAGGATAATAAAAACCATGAAGAAACCACATTGTTTCAAAAAGAAATTGACAGCGGTGCTTCTGGCTGCCATGACGGCGGTAATGCCGATTGCTCTTGCAGGCTGCGGGGAAACCGCCGGTGAGAGTGAAGCGGCTTCGGGGAGCAGCGCGGTGGAAGGCGAGAGCAAGACGGCTGAGGCGGAAGCGCCAAAGTGTGCGGATGACGGTAGTGTCAGATCCGGACTCACGGCACTTGAGGTCACGGAGCTGATGGGAAACGGCATCAACCTCGGCAATACAATGGAGGCATACGGCAGGAGCGGTCTTGGAACCGATGCAGAGCCGACAAAATATGAGACCTACTGGGGGCAGCCGGTGACGACACAGGAGATGCTGGACGGCATGAAGGCGGCAGGCTTTGACACGCTGCGTCTCCCGGTGGCATGGACGAACATGATGGCGTTTGAGACAGGGGATTATACCATCAACGATGCCTACCTTGACAGGGTGGAGGAGATTGTCGGTTATGCCCGCAACGCCGGAATGTATGTCATTATCAATGACCACTGGGACGGCGGCTGGTGGGGAATGTTCGGTTCCGCCACCGAGGACACCCGCGCAAAGGCGATGGAGCTTTACAAGTCCATGTGGACACAGATCGCGGAGCGCTTCAAGGGTTATTCGGATTATGTCATTTTTGAGTCAGGAAATGAGGAGCTGGGCTTTAGGCTGAACGACACGGATATTGCGACGGATTCCGGCACACTCTCCGACGCTGACTGCTATACCGTAACGAACGAGATCAATCAGGCTTTTGTGGACACTGTGCGTGCGACAGGCGGGAACAACGCAGAGAGATTTCTCTTGATCGCCGGCTTCGGCACAGACATCAGGAATACCTGCGACAGCAGATATAAGATGCCGACCGATACCGCAAACGCGAAGCTGATGGTTTCGGTACACTATTATGATCCCAGCGGCTACTGCATTAATTCCAGTCTGGCGACATGGGGAACAAAGCAGGAGTACGAGACGATGAATGAAACGCTCGCCATGATGACAAAGTTCACGGATGCCGGTTACGGCGTTGTGATCGGTGAGTATGGCGTGCTGCTCGAGGCGGCAGGACTGAAGGAGAATGCGGCGGATTACACAAAGAATCTGCTGAACATCTGTGACATCTACGGCTACTGCCCGGTGCTCTGGGACTGCAACAATCTGTATAACAGGAACGACAACACGATCATCGACATGGAGATGGCGAGACTTTACACAAAGCACAGCCTCGAGATCCAGTCTGGGAAGTCTAAGGAGGACATTGCCGCACAGGCACAGAAGGAGATAGATCAGGACTATGCGGATGCGCCTGAAGGTGCTGGTGTGGCTGATGATGTGGCAATGGCATGGCTCATGTATAACAGCAGCGACTGGAACATCCAGTACAGCGTGGGAGATACCTATAATCCTGCGTCCATGACAGAGGGTCTTGTGGCGACGGATGTTGAGGTGACGGGTGCCGGAACCTATACGGTCGGACTGGATTTCACAGGGACGAGCGGCGGTTATGCGAACAGCGTTGTGTTCAGCGCAATCGCGATCAGCAATGCGGAGCTTCTCTATCCGGGCTGCTACATTGAAATCAAGGAGGTTCTTGTCAACGGCGAGCCTTATGAGCTGAAGGGTCAGCCCTATACCTGCAGCGACGACGGAAAGTGTACACGTGTGAATCTGTATAACGCATGGGTGAGCAAGGTGCCCGACGAGGCGCGCGTGCGCGAGGACAACGGTCAGGAGCTGACACCCTGCATTCTGGATGCAGATACGCTCGGAAATGTGGAGACGATTTCCGTGACCTTTGATTTTGTAACTGGAAATTAACAGACAAAGCTGATACAATGTAACTATTCAGAGTCGGGAGAAACGGTTCTGAATAGTTACTTTTTTGTTGGAATCCATTTGCCGCGGATGGCGGCAGAGAATGAGGGCATATGAAGAAAATAAGGGCAAAAACGCTTCCGGTGCTGCTGGCGGCTTTCGCTGCGGTCGGGATGTGCGGCTGCGGCGCGGAAAAAGCCGGGGAGAGCAGCGCGGAACCTATCACCTTTACCTTTTATAATGCGGACGGAACGGAGGACCCGTGGACGGATCCTGTGGCGAAGAAGATCACGCAGGAGACCGGCGTGACGCTTAAGACGGAATACCCCTCCAACGGTCTGGACAATATGATTCAGCTCATGGTTGCGACCAGAGAGTACCCGGATCTGATTTTTGCCAAGGGGGACAGCAATATTCTGATCGACAATGAGGCGCTGATCGACATGTCGGAGCTGATCGAGGAGTACGGGCCGCACATTAAACAGCTATACGGAGAGGAATATGACAGCCTCCGCTACAGCAAGGAAGACCCTTCGATCTATCAGCTTTGCAGCAACAAGGTGCAGAATGAGGTGCTCTCCACTGCGGGAACGGCGCAGCTGCAATGGGCAGTTGTGGCGGAGAACGATTATGCGATTCCCCGCACACTGGAGGAATATACGGAGATGCTGCGCTCCTACCTTGACAAGCACCCCTATGTCGAGGGGCAGAAGGCGATTGGGCTTTCCATCTCCTGCACCGACTGGCACTGGTATACCACGCTGTCCGACCCGGCGGGCTACATTGCGAACGGTTCGACGGACGACGGGCAGTGGATCGTCGATGAGGACAACAATGTCTATTACAAGCACGCGGCGGCGGGACAGAAGGAGTATTTCCGATGGCTGAACAGTATGTTCTGGGAAGGAATCCTCGACCCGGATTTCGCCACACAGACACATGAGGATTATATCAATAAGATTGCCTCGGGCAGAGTGCTGGGGCTGCTCGACGCGGACTGGGACATCACGACGGCGGAGAGCTCCTTGAAGGCGAGGGGGCTGTATGAGAGAACTTATGCGGGGCTGCCGGTGACGATCGATGAAACCGTGACCTGCGCGGCGCTCCGGGAACAGAATCTCGGTGTTGGCTGGGGCATCGGGATAAGCACCTCCTGCAAGGATCCGGTGAGGGCGGTGCAGTTCCTCGACTGGATGTGTACGGAGGAGGCGCAGGTTCTCCTGAACTGGGGCATAGAGAATGTCAATTATTTTTATGATAAAAATGGGGTGAGATACCGCACGGAGGAAGAAATCCTCGAGGCGGGAACGAACCCGAACTATGCGGAGGAGACAGGCGTCGGCAGACATAATTATCCCTTCCCGAGCTATGGAAATATGGCGCTCGATTCGACGGGAAATCATTACACGACAAATTCCAGAGAGGAGATTGCCGCCGGATATAACGAGGCGCAGCTTGCGGCGCTGAAGGCGTGGAATGTAGATATGCTGATCGATATTTTCCCGCAGAAGGAGGTCTTCGAGAAGAAATATTATTCTCCGATCTGGGCGAAGGTGCTGCCGTCCGACATCAAGAACCGGTGTGCCGAGCTGGATGCGGTGGCATGGCCGGGGCTGATCGACTGTATTGTCTGCCCGCCGGACCGATTTGAGGAGCATTGGGAAAAGCTGCAGGCGGATCTGGTCGAGGCGGGACTGTACGAGGCAGATGCCGAGATGACCGGGCTGATCCGGCAGGAGGTGGAATTTCGGAAGGAGCTGGAGAATAAATAAGAATAATGCAAAGCGAAAAAAGGCGCAGCCGGTTCAGGATCGGCTGCGCTTTCTGTATTCTGCGGGGCTCATGCCCATGTATTTCTTGAATTTGGTGTGGAAATAATCTGCGTTGCGGTACCCGACCTTTTCGGCAATGGTATAAATCTTCGCGTCCTCGTTCAGAAGAAGCTCCTTGGAATGTTCGATGCGGACATGATCGACATAGGAGTTGAAGGTTTCCCCGACCTTTTTATTGAAGAGCTTTCCGAGGTAGGAGCTGTTGTAGCCGAACAGCGGTGCAATGTTCTCGAGTGTGATATTCTCGGCGTAGTTATGGTTGATGTAATGGAGAATATCATCCAGAACACTCTCGCGCGAGGAATTGCCGATTGCTGACATCATGCTTTCAAATTGTTCCGTAAAGTACAGAATGATCTCGTACAGATAGAAGCGGGAGGTCACAAACTTTATGACATCGGCGTTGCTCGAGAAGGAGATCGCCGTCTGACCGTAGAGACGGCTCATCTTTTCCTTGATGCTCAGGTAGAGATCGGCGAGAAAGAGCTTGATGTCGCTGATGGAATCCGAGGCATTGTAGAGCTTCTGCTGCAGGTCGTTCAGGGTCTCCGCGACCATATTGCGGTTGAAGGTCTGGATGTAGCCCAGCAGGGCAGCAGAGTATTCCGCGAGCAGCTCCGGGCTGATGATGGATTCCGTTCCCTCAAAGACAGGCAGCGACTGATAGCCGATGGTATGCTGTGCCTGATCGCAGAAAAAACGTCTGCCGATCAGACGATAAGCCTCCTGGTAGGATTGCGGCACTGCCTCGACGGAGTACACGCATCTGCCGTAGGTGATGAAAAAGGAATCGAGGGGAGAACCCTTCTGGGGTGTCTTGTCCAGCTCGTAATGCTGCAGCAGTGCATCAAACTTGCCGATTGCGTAGGAGCCCTTCAGCAGAAAGACATCGTGGTATTCCAGATTCACATAATCGAAGGAATTATTTTCCTGATTGGCGAGCCGGAGCAGGTCGGCGAAGTGATAGGGAGACTCCTGCGAGGTGTGATTGTACTTCTCACAGATTGCAACCTGATACACATCGGCGCTCATATGAAGGTCTGCCAGATTCTGATCCGCTGAGGAGAGGCTGCCGAGAAGCAGTTCCTCGACAATGGCGTTCCGCGCCTTCTGACGGTAGTGCTCGACAGCATCGGCGCTTGCGCGGTCAGTGTCCAGCTGCTTTTTAATATTGCCGAGAATTTCAGAGAGCTCGTCCTCATCGATCGGCTTTGTAAGATAGTACTGGATGCCGTAGCGGATTGCCTCCTGTGCGTATTTGAAATCGGAATAGCCGCTCAGAATGATGATCTTGCCGTTGTAGCCCGCTTCCCTGGCGCGGCGTATGACCTCAAGACCGGTCAGTCCGGGCATACGGATATCCATGAGCGCGACGTCCGGCGTCTGTGACAGGATCTTTTCCAGTGCCTGCTCACCGTTCACGGCTTCGTCTGTAATTGTGTAGCCCATCGACTCCCAGTCGAAGAGGCATTTGATGCCCTCGCGGATGATGGCTTCGTCGTCCGCAATTAAAACGTGATACATAGCGTCCTCCATGGAGATTATATTACTTGTGAAATGGAATCCAGTGTACGGCAGTCGGCGGGGAGCTCCCCGGTCAGCCCGGGGGACTGGGCGGTGTGGATGTACATGCTGGCGAGCCCGTTGTCATGCGCACCCCATGCATCCGCCTTCCAGTCGTTGCCGATCATCACGCAGGAGCGGGGCTCGAGGTGATGGCGTTCCAGCAGGGCGCGGTAAAAGTGCGGGGAGGGCTTCATATAGCCGATGTCGGAGGAAATGAAAATGTCGTCAAACAAATCATAGATTCCGAGGGCGCGCAGTCCCGGCTCCGTGAACAGGCGCTGCGCGTTCGACAGGAGATAGACTCCCTTTTTACGGCGGCGGAGCTCTTCCAGAAGCTCCTTCGCACCGTCATACAGACGGACATAATCCAGTGAGATCGTGCGGTACATCAGCGCCCAGCCGGAGAGCATGTCTTCGGAGGGAGAGATGCCTTTGGCGGTGTAAAGCCGCCGGAAGACGGCTGCAAGGTCGGGCTCGATCTCTGGGAGTGTGACTTCCGGGTAATGTATGAGAGCCGCCTCGTGCTGTTCGCGGCGCACGGTGTCGATCAGGGCACAGCAGCTCTTTTTCAGCTCCGCCGGTGTGTAGGCGGCGCCCTGCAGGGTCATATACTGCGCCATATATTTCCAGAGGGAGGGCTTGCGTTCGTTGGTGCGGATGTCTACAAGCGTCCCGTATAGGTCAAAAATATAGTTCTGGTACATAGGTTCCTCCGTGTATGCGTTTCCGCAAGTGACGTTGCGCAAAATGCACAGACCGTTATATCTTTAAAATGTTCTCCGGGCGGGACCCGCGGAGCCTCGGATGATGAGGGGCGCGCGGAGCATGACAGAACTGATGGGAAGGTCTGCCAGCAGGCAGGACATGGCATAATAGCCGGTCTTGCCGAGCGCGAGCCGATCCTGACGGATTGTGGTCAGCGGCGGGTCGGTGAAGGGCGAAATCGGCAGGTCGTCAAAGCCGATGATGCTCAAGTCCTCGGGAATGCGGATGCCCTTGTCGGCGCACTCCGTGATCGCGGAGACGGCGCGGACATCGTGGGAACAGAGGATTGCCGTGATACCGAGGTCGTACATCCGCCGTACATGATCCCGCGTAGAATCCGCAATGTAATAGCCCTGACCGGTGTATTGCTCGTTGATCTCAAGATTGTATTTGGAGAGGGCGTTCAGGTAGGCATTGTATCTCGCCTTGATGATATAGGATTCAAGTGGCCCGGAGAGCAGACCGATCTTGCGGTGCCCCAGACCTACCAGATATTTTACCGCCTGCTCAAAGCCCTCCTGACTGTCGCAGCCCACAGAGGCAATCTTCGGGTTGCCGCTGATGCAGTTGTCGTAGAGGACGGTTGGTATCTTACAGGACTTAAAGTCCGACATCCACGGGTCAATCAGGGAAAAGCCGAGGATGAACGAGCCGACATAGCCGTTTTGCAGCATATAGACGCTGTAGGGAATTTCGCGCTGGAAATCCTTGTCCACCGGCACAATATCGACCGTCCAGCCCTCCGGCTCCGCCATTTGCCGGAAACCGAGAATGATGTCGTAACCGAACTGGTTTGGCGTGTTATAGTCCATGTTTTCTATAATAATGCAGAGCTTCTTTTCCCGGCTCAGCATGCGCTTATTGTTATAGCCAAGCTCTACCGCTGTTTCCAGAATTTTCTTGCGCATTTCGTCACTGATGTCGGTGGCATTGTTCAGACCCTTCGACACCGTGCTCTTCGATACACCAAGCTTTGCGGCAATATCGTTTATTGTTGCCATAAGATTGCGAAACTCCTTTCTGACTTTTAGTGTATTATATCAAGAAAAAAGCTCAAAAACAAGAAAAACGACCGCGAAAAGTACGAAAACGGTTTCTGGGCAGTTTCGAAACCGGGTTTGGTGCGTTGACTGCCCTGTGAATCTGTGCTACGATCATCCCAGAAAGCCTTGAAACAGGCGGAAATATGCTAAAAAATGGAAAATGGACAGAGGGAACGGTTATGAAATTTATTTATGGAAGACAGGACTTTAAGACCTTTGAGCGGGGAGAGGAAAACTGCTATCTGATGACAAATGGACTGGGCGGATTTTCGGCAATGACGATCGCGGGCTCGTGCAGCAGAAACGACCACGCGCTGCTGATGAGCTGTTCTGCGGCGGAAGCGCCGAACCACCGCTATAACATGATCCACAGGCTCAAGGAGAGCCTGAAGCTTGGCGATTGCAAGCGAGAGATCTGCCTTTCCACACAGGATTTTACGAAGCATGCGGAGAGGGAGGAGGGCTACCGGTATCTGTCCTCCTTCGTCTTCGGGGATTATCCGGTCTGGCGGTATGAGGTCTGTGGTGTGGAGATTACCAGACAGATCGTCATGGCGCAGGGAGAGAACACGGTAGGGGTCAGCTACACGGTGGAAAACAGATCTGACACAAGCGTCACATTGTGCATAAGCCCGCAGCTGGAATTTGTTCCGAAGGGGGAGCTGTTGTCCGGGGAGCAGGAATTTAAGTTTACGTTCGCGGAAGAAGGAACTGAATATACGGAGGCAGCTGTGCGCTCCAACGGGCGGGAGCTGTATTTCATGACGAACGGCAGAGTGGTTGAGCAGCCGCTTACGTTCACGACAAATTTGTTTTATGCATATGACGCCTGTGACGATAGAAGAGAGACAGGCTGCACGGCGGAAAACCACAGTGTCATTTTTGAGATACCGCAGGGAGAGTGCCTGACAGGAGAAATTATTTACAGCACGGAGCCGACTGCACTGCGACGGATGAATGCGCAGACGGACGGAAGCGCGGCGGAATGCAGCGGGGGTGTTTATTCCGGCGTGACCGCGCAGATGGCGGAGAGCCTGAAGCAATACAGAAACGACCTTAAGAAGCGGGCGGGGCTTACGGATGAGACAGCACAGGCGCTTGTGTGTGCCGCAAATCAATTTATCTCCTACCGGACTTCGACGGACAAGCAGACCATTCTGGCGGGCTTTCCGTTCTTTGAGGACTGGGGGAGAGATACCATGATCTCGCTTGTCGGCTGCTGCATTTCAACCGGGCAGTACGAGGTGGCGGAGAGCATATTGAGAACCTTTATGATGTATTGCAGAAAGGGACTGATGCCCAACCTGTTCCCGGAGGGCAGAAATGAACCGTGGTACAACACGGTGGACGCCGCGCTGCTGTTCATTATCACGGTGTATGAATATTTCTGCCGGACGAAGGATAAATCTTTTGTCATCAGCGCGTGGACAACGATGCAGGAGATTGTGGAATATTATGCAGACGGAACGGATTTCCATATCGGAATGGACGAGGATGGGCTGATTCATGCGGGTGGCGGCTACGAACAGGTGACGTGGATGGATGTCCGCATCAACGACATTCTCCCGACTCCCAGACATGGCAAGCCGGTCGAGATCAATGCGTACTGGTACAATGTTCTTCGCATCATGGATTTCTTTGCCGGTAAATTCAAGGGCGAGCTTTCGGAGACACCCGCAGGAAGGAATTACGCGGACATGGCTGAACTGGCTGGAAGGAGCTTCCGTGAAAAGTTCTGGAACGCGGAGGCAGGATGTCTGAAGGATGTCCTGACGGGCGAAGAAGGAGAGGGCGCAAAGGCGGAGACGCAGATCCGCTGCAATCAGATATGGGCGGTTTCCCTGCCGTTTTCCCTGTTGGAGCGTAAACAGGAGCGTCAGGTCGTGGAGACAGTTTACCGCAAGCTGTATACACCGCTGGGGCTGCGGACGCTTGATCCGGCAGACCCGGAGTTCAAGCCCTTTTACGGCGGCAAGCTCATGAACCGCGATCTCGCCTATCATCAGGGCACAACATGGGTATTCCCGCTGGGTGGCTATTATCTCGCCTATCTGAAGGTCAACGATTATTCGGAGAGCGCGAAGGCGCATGTCAGGGCGCAGCTGGAGAGCATCACTGCGGCACTCCGCGAGGGCTGTATCGGACAGCTGCCGGAAATCTATGACGGGGAGCGCCCGGTTTCTTCAAAGGGCTGCTTTGCACAGGCGTGGAGCGTCGGGGAAATGCTCAGGGTGTACGAGGCACTTGAAAGAAGATAGCTTCGGCTACCGGTAGGGATGTATTGGAATCCAGCCTTCGGATCTATAACGGATCCGGAGGCTTTCTTTCTGTCAATTTTCTGCTTATTTCGCGGATTTCTTTCGACAGCTGTCGATAAAAAGTGACGGTTTGGGGCTGTCAGTGCAGGGAAATAGTAAGTAAAATAAGATTATAAGAAAGAATGGCAGAAGGGGGATTCTTATGTATGAAGTACAAGGCAGGGCGGCGGAAGAACAGAAATACGAGAGAACTCTGGAGCGTATATGCAGTCAGGACGACTGCTGGGGAGATTGGACAAGCTATACGAAATGCGGTGTTGCCATCGGAACTTACGAGCGGGAGCAGGCTCTGGCAACATTAAAACAGATGATTTTAAAGTATGAGCTGGAGATTGACGAGTGGGCATATCTGCGCGGTGAGAGGTTCATGCAGGAGGCAGATAGCTATGATATGGCGGAGGACGAGAAGATTATACAGGATCTGAGCTATCTTGGGGAGCACATACCGGCATATGCCCTTCTGAGAGAAGGGCGTGCCGAGGAGGCAGAGGAGCTTATGGATTGGATAAAAAGGCAGAAATAATTGTACTGAGTATAGGAGAATTATTCTTGAAATAATAATTGATTCTTAATATAATATATACAACTATTGGTGGATATCAGAAAGGCAGGTGCAATAATGGCAATACCGACAAATATTAAAACATTACTGTCCGGTGAAGTAGTCGAATGGGCAAGAATTGAATTTAAGGAAACATGGGATGCAGCAACATCCTTGAAATCTATATGTGCATTTGCCAATGACCTTGATAACTGGGGCGGCGGTTATATTGTTATAGGGGTAAAAGAAGAGGATGGCCGCCCGGTGTATCCGCTAAAAGGTGTGCCTGTGGAAAGACTTGATAAGTATCAAAAGGAGATATTTGCAAAAAAGTAAGCTTATCAGACCGGCATATACACCAATCATAGGTGTTGAGACATATCAGAATAAGCAGTTTATTGTCATTTGGTGTCCGGGTGGAGATAATAGACCATACTCTTCGCCGAAGACTATGGAAAAGGATAACAAGGAGAAAATGCATTACATTCGTAAGGCATCAAATACAGTAGAACCATCGGATGATGAAGAAAAGGACTTATTTAATCTTGCAAACAGGGTTCCCTTTGACGATCGTGTAAATCATCAGGCGGAGATGGCGGATTTAAATATCACCCTTATTCAGAATTACCTGAAAGAGATAAAGAGTTCCTTGTATGAGAAGTCTAAAACGGCGGACTTTATCGAGGTGTGCCGGGATATGAATATTGTCAGCACCTTGCCGGAATACACTAAGCCTAAGAATGTGGGTTTGATGTTTTTTAGCATGGAACCGGACAGGTTCTTTCCCTATACCCAGATTGATGTGGTACAGTTTCCGGATGGACTTGGTGGTAATGATATTATTGAGAAAACATTCAAAGGTCCGATTCAGCAACAGCTTCGAGATGCATTGCAGTATATTCGGAACGTTGTTATTACAGAGAAGGTTATAAAACACCCTGACAGGGCGGAAGCGGATCGTTTCTTTAATTTCCCATATGCAGCAGTAGAAGAGGCATTGTCTAATGCCGTTTATCACCGCGCATATGATGAACGTGAACCAATCGAGGTACGCGTTGAAAATGACAGAATTGAAATTGTAAGTTTTCCGGGACCCGATCGTTCGGTCACAATCGAAGGCTTAAAAAACTTTCGTGTTTCAAATCGTCGTTATAGAAATCGTCGAATTGGGGATTTCTTAAAAGAATTGCATCTGACAGAGGGGAGAAACACCGGGTTTAAGAAAATTTTGGATGCATTGGAGGCAAATGACTCTCCAAAGCCGGAATTTGAGACGGATGAAGATAGAAGCTATTTTATAACAAGGTTGTTTATTCATGAAGGATTTTTGGAAGATGCCGAAAAGGAGCCGAAAAGGAGCCAAAAAGGAGCCAAAAAAGAGCTGAAAAAAGGCGCTGAAAGAAAACAAGCAATACTAGCACTTTTGGCGAAAAATCCCATGATAACGCAAGCCCAGCTTATGGAGGAAATGGATTTGACGAGAAAGCAGGTACAAAAGGATATGAAGGAGCTGCAGGAAGAGGGTGTCCTTGTAAGAGAGGGGACAAATAGAAGTGGGCGATGGGTGGTAAAGGAATATGGAGAATGATTCATACAATATTATTCATCAGAAATCATAAGGGGCGTTTTTCTAATTGCAATTCAGGAAAATGGCATTTTGATCGGACGTGTAAATTTCCCCATTGACATTTATCACACACTATAGTATATTGCGTATAAATACTTTGATAATCAAAATATTCGACTTTCAAAGTAAATATAGCGAAGACAGAAAGGAAATCATGAAAATGTTAGAGAGAGTAAAAGAAATTATGGAGGAGCAGTTCAATCTGGAGGATGTGGAGATCACGGAGGCGACCCGCTTTAAGGAAGATCTGAATGTGGATTCACTGGATCTGTTCGAGCTGGTTATGGCATTCGAGGAGGAGTACGGTGTGGAAATCCCGTCGGAGGAGCTGGAAGGGATGATCACGGTCGGGGATGTCATCGCCTACATGCAGAATCACGGCGCCAGCGTGGCAGACTGACAGGTAAGGAGCAGAGAGAATATGAAGACAAGGATAACGGAGCTTTTGCAGATCGAATATCCGATCATTCAGGGCGGTATGGCATGGGTGGCGGAGCACCGGCTGGCAGCAGCTGTCTCCAACGCGGGCGGTCTGGGCATCATCGGTGCGGCATCCGCTCCGCCGGAGGTCGTCAGGGAAGAGATCAGAAAGTGCAAGGAACTGACTGACAGACCGTTTGGCGTGAACATCATGCTGCTGAACCCGAACGCGGATGAGGTTGCCGGGATCGTGGTTGAAGAGGGAGTGCGCGTGGTGACAACCGGCGCGGGAAACCCTGCGAAATACATGGACTTGTGGAAGCGGGCGGATGTGAAGGTTCTGCCGGTCGTGGCGAGCGTGGCAATGGCAAAGCTGATGGAACGTGCGGGCGCGGATGGCGTTGTCGCCGAGGGAATGGAGAGCGGTGGTCACATCGGCCAGACGACCACGATGGCACTTGCCCCGCAGGTCGTGGACGCTGTCTCTGTACCGGTGGTTGCAGCGGGCGGCATTGCTGACGGCAGAGGACTGGCGGCTGCCTTCATGCTTGGCGCGGAGGCGGTACAGATGGGAACGCGCTTTGTCGCGGCAAAGGAATCCATCGTCCACGAGAACTACAAGCATCAGATCTTAAAGGCAAAGGACATCGATTCGGTCATCACCGGGACATCAACCGGGCATCCTGTGCGCTCTCTGCGCAATCATATGACAAGGGAGTACTTGCAGCTGGAGAAGGAAAATGCGGATTTCATGGAGCTGGAAAAGCTGACGCTCGGCTCCCTGCGGAAGGCAGTGATCGACGGAGATACTGTGAACGGAACCCTGATGGCGGGGCAGATCGCCGGGCTGATCCGGGAGGAAAAGAGCTGCGCCGACATCATTCAGGACATTATGAGACAGGCGCAGCAGACTGTGCAAAGGGTTTGCACGGAAAGGCTTGGTGACTAGGATGAAGAAAATTGCATTTCTGTTCCCGGGACAGGGCGCGCAGTACACCGGAATGGGAAAAGAATTTTATGATACCTTCGGTGAGGCGCGCGCAGTCTGGAAGCTGGCGGGAGAGGTCAGCGGACTGTCCATGGAAGACTTGATCTTTAAAGAAAATGAACGGCTGGATATCACGGAATATACCCAGATTGCCATATTGACTGTGGAGGTGGCGATTTTGAAGGTGCTGGAAGCAAGAGGGTTGAAAGCCGATCTGTGCGCCGGCTTAAGCCTTGGAGAGTACGGGGCGCTGGCAGCAGGCGGTGTGATGGAGCTTCCCGATCTCTTCCGCGTGATCCGGAAACGGGGAATCTATATGCAGGAGGCATATCCGCAGGGCGGAGCCATGACGGCGGTTCTCGGTCTAGAGCCGGATAAAGTAAAGGAAATTTGTGCGCAGACAGAGGGCATTGTTTCGGTAGCAAATGACAACTGTCCCGGTCAGATCGTGATTTCCGGTGAGGCGGCTGCTGTGGAGGCGGCAGCGGAACAGGCGAAGCAGGCAGGGGCGAAGCGGTGCATCCCATTGAAGGTCAGCGGCCCCTTTCATTCCGCTCTGCTTGCCGGGGCGGGAGAGAAGCTGCGGACAGAGCTGGGCGCGGTGAAAATACATACTCCGACAATTCCTTATCTGTCAAATGTCACGGCGGAGCCGGTGACGGACGGCGAAGGAATCAGGGAGCTACTGGTGAAACAGGTTTCCCATCCGGTGAGGTTCCGGGAAAGTATAGAGAGAATGCTTGTGGACGGCGTTGACACCTTCATTGAGATCGGCCCGGGAAAGACCCTGAGCGGATTTGTCAGGAAAATCAACAGGGATGCAACTGTTTATCATATTGAGAAGCCTGCTGATATGGAGCAGGTGATGGAGGAACTGGCATGTTGACCGGAAAAGTAGCAATCGTGACAGGGGCATCCAGAGGAATCGGGCGGCAGATTGCCCTGACGCTTGCGGAGAACGGAGCCGTTGTCGTTGTCAATTATAACGGTTCTGCGGAACGGGCGGCAGAGGTTGTGGATCAGATCCGTCAAAGCGGCGGAACGGCGGAGAGCATGCAGTGTGATGTCGCCGATTACCGGGAGAGCGAAGCAATGGTAGGGGATGTCCTGAAAAAATACGGAAGGGTCGATATTCTGGTCAATAATGCCGGGGTGACGCGCGACGATCTGATTGTGCGGATGACGGAGGAGGAGTACGACACGGTGATGGATACGAACCTGAAAGGGGCGTTCCACATGATACGACACCTAAGCAGGAACTTTATGAAGCAGCGAAGCGGCAAGATCATCAATATCTCCTCCGTCAGCGGAGTGATTGGCAATGCGGGACAGGCAAATTATGCGGCGTCCAAGGCGGGACTGATTGGTCTGACAAAGAGTGTGGCGAGGGAGCTGGCTTCGAGAGGGGTCTGCGTCAACGCCGTAGCCCCCGGATTTATCGGAACGGAGATGACGGAGGCGATGCCGGAGCAGATCCGGGAGAAGGCGGTCGGTCAGATACCGCTTGGGAGAATGGGAAGCCCGGCGGATGTCGCCGGAGTGGTGCTGTTCCTTGCGGGGGCACAGTCGGATTATATCACAGGGCAGGTGCTGTGCGTCGATGGGGGCATGGCAATGTAGCTGCGCAAATTTGTGCGTTTGGAATATGAGAATATTAGGAGGAAGCATGAGAGAGGGAAGAAGGCGTGTGGTTGTGACGGGGCTCGGCGCGATCACACCGATTGGAAATAATGTGGAAGAATTCTGGCAGGGCATTCACGAGGAGAAGACGGGATTCGCCCCGATCAGCTATTTTGACACTGCGGAATACCATTGCAAGCTGGCGGCAGAGGTGAAGAATTTTGACCCGACACAGTATATGGATAAGAAGGCGGCGCGCAGGATGGAGCAGTTCTGCCAGTTCGCTGTGGCGGCGGCAGGGGAGGCGATCCGGGATGCGGGGCTTGACATGGAGCAGGAGGATGCATACCGCGTCGGGTGCAGCATCGGCAGCGGAACCGGAAGCCTTCAGGCAATCGAGCGGGAGTACGACCGTCTCAAGGAGAAGGGGCCGGGGCGCGTCAGTCCCATGTTCGTTCCGCTGATGATTTCCAATATGGCGGCGGGAAACGTGGGGATTGCTTACGGCTTAAAGGGAAAAAGCCTGAATGTTGTCACGGCTTGTGCGACAGGCACGCATTCCATCGGTGAGGCGTTCCGCTCCATCCAGTACGGCGAGGCGGACGTGATGGTCGCAGGAGGCACGGAGAGCGCGATCACTCTGATCGGTATCGCGGGATTTTCGGCACTGACGGCTCTGTCCTTCAGCGAAGACCCGGAGCGCTGTTCCATTCCCTTTGACCGGGAGCGAAACGGCTTTGTCATGGGAGAGGGTGCGGCGGTCGTCGTGCTTGAGGAGCTGGAGCACGCGAGGGGGCGCGGTGCCAGAATTTACGCGGAGCTTGCAGGCTATGGCTGCTCTTCGGATGCTTACCACATTACCTCTCCGGCGGAGGACGGAGCGGGGGCGGCAAGGGCGATGCAGAACGCCATGGAGGATGCCGGTGTGGATAAGACGGAGCTGACCTACATCAATGCGCACGGAACCAGCACGCACCACAATGACCTGTTTGAGACGCGGGCAATCAAGCTCGCCTTCGGGGAACACGCGGCAAAGCTGAAGGTCAACTCGACCAAATCCATGGTAGGACATCTGTTGGGTGCGGCGGGTGCTCTGGAGTTCGTGACCTGTGTCAAGGAGATGGAGGAGGGCTTCATCCATAGGACAGTAGGACTGCGGGAATCCGAGGAGGAGCTTGATCTGAATTATTGCAGACAGAGCTATCAGGAGGAGATTCTCTATGCCCTGAGCAATTCGCTGGGCTTCGGAGGACACAACGCCAGCCTGCTTTTGAAAAAATTTGAGTAGGAGAGAGGAAGCACTATGGCTGTATACACAACACAGGAGATCATGGAGATTTTGCCGCACAGGCACCCGTTTCTGTTAATTGACACGATAGAGGAGCTGGAGCCGGGGAAGAGGGCGGTCGGCAAGAAGTGCGTGACTTTTTCGGAGCCGTATTTTGCCGGACATTTTCCCGGAAATCCGGTGATGCCGGGCGTACTGATTATAGAGGCGCTGGCACAGACAGGGGCGGCGGCTATTCTGTCCCTGCCGGAAAATAGGGGGAAAACAGCGTATTTTGCCGGAATCGACAAGGCGAAGTTTAAGCAGATGGTGCGCCCGGGGGAGGTGCTGACGCTGGAAACACAGATCATACGGACAAAAGGCCCCATCGGTGTCGGGGAGGCTGTGGCGACGGTGGATGGAAAGCTGGTGGCAAAGGCGGAACTGACCTTCGCCATCGGAAAATGAGGAAAGGCGCGGTAAAAAGATATGGAAACAGAGGTTGAAATCAAGTGTCCCAAATGCCGGAAAATGCTCAACCGGCAGAGAGTGGTGAAAAATAAATATGTCTGCTACGAATGCGGGGCTTACTTCCGCGTAAGGACGAATAACCGCATCCGCATGGTTGCTGACAGGAAGAGCTTTGTTCCGTGGTTTGAGGAGATTCAGGAGACCAATCCGCTGCAATACGAGGGCTATGAGGAGAAGCTGGCGCAGGCAAGAGAAAAGTCCGGCGTGAACGAAGCGGTGACGGTGGGAAGGTGCCGAATCTACGGCGAGGAAGCGGTTATCGGTGTCTGCGAGGCGCTGTTTATGATGGGGAGCATGGGACAGGTGGTCGGCGAGAAGATCACAAGGGCGATTGAGCGCGCGACAGAGCTCAGACTTCCGGTGTTCCTGTTCTGCTGCTCCGGCGGCGCCAGAATGCAGGAGGGCATTATCTCCCTGATGCAGATGGCAAAGACGGCAGCCGCGATTAAAAGGCACGGGGACGCAGGACTGCTGTATTCCACGATTCTCACAGATCCGACGACGGGCGGTGTCACGGCGAGCTTTGCGATGCTCGGGGATGTCATTATGGCGGAGCCGGGCGCGCTGATCGGCTTTGCCGGTCCGAGGGTCATTAAGCAGACGCTCGGTCAGAGGCTGCCGGATGGGTTCCAGACGGCGGAGTTTTTGCAGGAGCATGGATTCATAGATGGGATCGTTCGCAGGGAGAATCTGAAGAAGACCTTGTATTTTCTGATTAAAACGCACCAGTGCCGCGAGGGAAGATATGCGGAATTTCGCAAGAATTTTGACTTCCATTTTGAGCCGACGGAGATTGTCAAGGAGCGCTCCTTCCTTGCACGCCCCAGAACAGCGTGGGAGAAGGTAAAGACCGTCAGACAGGTGGAGAGACCTGCGGCAACGGACTATATTCCTTATATTTTTGACTTTGTCGTGGAGGCGCACGGTGACAGGGGCTTCGGGGATGATGCGGCACTGATGGGGGCGCTGGCGTTCCTCGACGGTCAGCCGGTGACGATTCTCGCCGATCTCAAGGGAAAGGATTTCAAGGAATGCGCACGGCGCAACTACGGCATGCCGATGCCGGAGGGGTATCGGAAGGCACTGCGGCTGATGAAACAGGCGGAGAAGTTTAACCGTCCCATTATCAGCTTTGTCAACACACCGGGTGCGTTCTGCGGTGTGGAGGCCGAGGAGAGAGGGCAGGGTGAGGCGATAGCCAGAAACCTGTTGGAAATGTCGGGGTTGAAGGTTCCCGTGCTCTGCATCCTGATCGGTGAGGGAGGCAGCGGCGGCGCGCTGGCGACGGCTGTCGGCAACGAGGTCTGGATGATGGAAAATGCGACCTACTCCATTCTCTCGCCGGAAGGGTTCGCGTCGATCCTGTGGAAAGATGCGGAGAGGGCGAAGGAAGCGAGCGAGGTGATGAACATTACCTCGGAGGATCTCAAGCGGCTTGGAGTCATTGAAAGAATTGTGCCGGAGTTCGGAGGTGCCGACCGGAAGACGGTGGAGGCAATCGGGGGCTGGATGAAGGAGAATATCAAGGAGTTTCTGGAGAAGTTCAGTTTCAGGAGCGGGGAAGAGATTGCGCAGAGCAGGTATGAGAGGTTCAGGAGATATTAGGGATGGCGAGTGGGGATAGGCAAGTGAGGATGGACGAGTGACGTTGCACAGGATGCACAGACCACCGCAGGCACGCTCTCGCTTTGCTTCGCACGCAGCGGCACATAAGTCTCCACAGTACGGAGACTAAGTGCCGGCGGCTCCAGAGTGCACTGCTTGTGGTCAGGTGCATCCTGCACAACTGTTACTGTGCATGAGTCACGCAATTACCTGAGTGATTAAGAATAGAAATGGAGAAGAAAATGCAAGGTGGAATGAGGATTACCGGGACGGGGAGTGCGCTGCCGGATAGGAAGGTCACGAATGCGGATCTTGCCGCTGTCGTGGAGACGTCGGACGAGTGGATCAGGGAGAGAACGGGAATAGGGCAGCGGCATATTTCCACCGGTGAGACAGTGGTATCGCTGGCGGTGAAGGCGGCTCTTGCAGCGCTGGAGCAGGCGCAGAAAACTGCCGCGGAGGTCGATCTGATACTGCTTGCGACCTGTTCCCCGGAAGCACTTCTGCCCTGTAGTGCCTGTCAGGTACAGGCGCAGCTCGGGGCGGTAAATGCGCTTGCGTTTGACCTGAATGCAGCCTGTTCCGGCTTTTTGTTTGCACTTGCCACGGCAAATGCCTATCTGCAAACGGGAACATACCGGAATGCTCTGGTGATCGGCAGCGAAGTACTCTCAAAGCTGATCGACTGGACGGACAGAACGACCTGTATTTTGTTCGGCGACGGCGCAGGTGCGGTATTTCTAGAGAGCGGCGGAAGCGGGCTGCTCGGGAGTGCGCTGCATTCCGACGGCGGCAAGGGGCAGGTTCTGGCATGCCGGGAGAGAAGCCTGCAAAATCCTTATTATCAGGAGGAAGCTATGGAGGCATGTCACGTTCAGATGAACGGGCAGGAGGTATATCGTTTTGCCACCAGACAGGTGCCCGTATGTATTGGCGAGGCGGTGGAGGCAGCAGGGCTTTCCGTGGACGACATCGACCTCTTCGTGCTGCACCAAGCAAATGTGCGCATTATTGACGCGGTGGCGAAGCGGCTTGGCGCAGACCGGAGCAAATTTCCGACGAATCTGGAGCGGGTGGGAAATATGTCCTCCGCATCGATTCCGGTGCTTCTGGATGAGCTGAACCGCGCGGGCAGGCTGCGCCGCGGGGATCGCGTGGTACTGGCAGGTTTTGGGGCTGGATTGACTTATGGGGCTTGTGTACTCGCGTGGTGCTAAGGTATAATGTAAACGCCGACGGCTCCAGAGTGCGCCGTTTCGTAATGGCTTATTGTAAATAGAGAGGGAGAGTATGGAGAGAGGCACAAACCGGGTTTTAAATGAGCTGCTGGTGAATCTGTTCAACAATGTCATGGAGACAGAGGCAAAGGCGGTAATTACAGAGGAATTTAAGGACATCAGCAACAACGATATGCACATCATGGAGGCGATCGGTATTGACGAGCCGAAGAGTATGTCGGTCATTGCGAAATATCTGCATGTGACGGTGGGAACGCTGACGACCAACATGAACAGTCTCGAGGACAAAGGGTATATTGTCCGCGAGAGAAGTGTGACGGATAAGAGGGTGGTACTGGTGACGCTCACCGAAAAGGGGAGGAAGGCGTTTTACCATCACCGCAATTTTCACAGACACATGATCCACAGCATGATTAAGGATCTGGACGAGGAGGAGATGAGGGCGCTGATCAGCTGTCTGAATAAGCTGAATGTGTTCTTTGACAAGGCATGACCTGCTTGCGGGATTCGGTGTCATGAGTTATAATCCCGTCTTTGACACTTAAAGAAAAGTATAGTGGCAGAATCCATTGATTTTACTTGGACTCTGCCACTTTTGATGTCTTAAAGTATGTTGTATGGAGACATCACTTCAAAATTATTTTTATTTTTTTATTCAGTTCTTTTGGCTGATAGTATTTTTTGTCCAGGCCAAGCCCGGTTATTGCATTTAGGGCAGTACACGCATCAGAACTCGTGTAGGTTGACATATAGCACATATCCTCGATGTTTGCCACGTTCATGCCTTTCATAGTCTCTATCAGTGTATCTGCTGTGTAATGAGTCCCATGCAGATCCAGCTTTTTCTCCATCAGCCGGTAAATAAGCAGTGCTGTGTAGCAGATCATAAAATGTGCAATGATGCGTTCCCGTTTCTGATGAAAAACCGGACGTGCTGAGAAGTTTGTCTTCATCATCCGGAAACAGTCTTCGATCTTATAGCGGTTTGTACTGACTTCTAAAATATCTTTAGCAGAATCATCCAGATTTGTTGCAACCGCATAAAACCCATCATATTTCTCTTCTTCTTCAATAACGGACTGATCAATGGTATATTGATCGGTAATCTTTTCGCCGGATTTTGTGGACGAAGTACGTTTGATAAAACGTGTGACATCATGTGGCCCTTTTTTGTAAGTCTCCGGATCCAGATTTTTCAAAAGCTTTTTTGCACGCTCAATCTGCCGGGTACGGATATACCGCTGGTATTCCATCATTTTCCTCGAAAAAGAAACAATGATTTTCTGGGGTACAACCGCTTTTGACTTCACTTTACGGACAGAGCCGTTCTTACCTGCCTTTTCCTCATACAGCCCCAGATCGAATGCCTTGTCTGCAGGAATAATCTTATAAATCCTGTCATTATACAGATCCTTGTTTTCGGGATCATGCCGGTCGAATTCTTTCATATCCTTTATGGTTGCAGGTTCATCGGAAGAAAGCAGATGGTAATCCGTGTCGCTGAACACAGCCTGCTGTAAGGTATCCGAAAGCTTCTTAATGGACTGGGTAACGATAAAAGCTCTTCCCCCATCGAATTGAAATTCCGTATATTCAGTGAACCAAGTCCGGCATCCGCACAGTAAATGAATTTTTTCCCTTTAAACATCTTCCATAGTGCGTAAAATGTGGACGTAATCGAATACAGGCTGCTCATAAAAACGGCAGAGATTCTGATGCATTCCAAGTTTTGAATCTGGGAAAAGAATACGTGAATAAGTGAGAAAACGGTTGATCAGGTTTGGATCAAACTCGTTCTTTCTGTCTGCCGTAACGGATTCAAAGAAAGAATCCATTTTCAGATCATGATAGAACTGCTGCAGGAAAAAGTAGCCAATATTTAAGAGGGTACTGTGTGAAGCAGTGTCTCCGGTTGCCTTAATCTTTTCAGCAAAATCAACTTTGATTTCTAAAGATACGCAGTTCTTATTTTTATACTCCTCATTATATTTTTTGACCTGTTCTTTCGCATAAGCAAGCGGGTCATCGGTAATCTTTAGAAGTTCAGAATGCTTTCCGATACGGGCAACATTTTTAGTTGTTGTCTTCTTTCCATTGCGGATCCCCATCTGTATGAAGTAGGTTGGATCCTTGGATTTTCTGTCATAATTGAGTTTCATACCCTATTATAGCATGATTCTGGGTATAATACAAACCCGTACAACAAATCCCGCTTATAGAGGATTGCACGAATCAATTACTGTCGATAATTGTCGACGAATAAAATTGCAAAAATAATACGATTTGATAAAATAATAAAGAAGAGATGTTTTCTTCAAAAATAAATTCACGAGAGGAAAATTATGGTGAAAAAGAAATTAAAACTTTTATTCATATTTTTAATCCTGTTGGTGGTGGCTGGCTGCGGGAAAGAAAAAGATACGACAGAGGAAGAGATTGAATATCGGGAGACCTCTGTCTTTTTTTCAATTCCTGAGAAGGAAAATTATTTTGAACTTCTCGGGGTGACGGACGATTTCTTCTATTATTCTGTTGTACAAACAAAGGAAACGGAGGGAAATCTGGCGGATGAAAGATTGTTTTATCAAGGAACGCTAGAAGAGAGCCCGAAGACAAAACTTATTGCTGCGTTAGTTGACCCGATCTACAGGGGATGCTTTATGGAGACGGATTCAAAAGGAAATGATGAAATTTATTTGCTTTTGGGGGAAGAAAAGGAAGGAAAGAGAGGGTATTATATCGTAGATATTGAGAAGGAAACCAAATGTTTTCTGGCGGATGAGCTCTTTTCTAACGATGCGCCTAATCGGTTTATCAAGTTGGAAGATGGACGGTTCCTTGTGCTGACTTCTGAGTATTGTGTGCTTGTGGAGGCTGATGGGGCGACTGGCGCTTCAGTGAAGTGTCCGACCGATTCTTACAGGGGGCTAGTGGCGGTTGATAAAGATACCGTAGGAATTACATATTTTGACGGGAATGAACAGACTACATATATGAGCATATTGGACTTGACAACAAACCGTCTGAATGAGGGCATAAAAATTGCAGGGGATGGCACGCTGCTTGCTTCCTCGGCGGGGGAAATAGTCTTTTTTGACGCTGATGCAATCTGGAGTTATGAACCGTACTCAAATCAGGCGGAAGTACTTCTTGGTTTGAAGGGGAGGAATATTGTATCCCGGGATGTGAGTGCAATAAAAGTCGTGGATGAAGGTATTCGGGTGTTCGGGTTGAACAGTGATGGCACTTCGGCGAAATATACTTTGTACACCAGAAATGATGGGGAAAATCTGCCGGAGAGTTCCGCTGACAGCAGTAAAAATAATGCGTATGGGAAACAAGTCATTTACTTATATGATTATGCAGACCAGCTTCCGCAAGACATGACAAATCCTATCGATGCGTTTAATGAACGGAATGACAGTTTTCAGGTGGTTGTAAAGGATTATCAATACAAGGATGAGTACGATGCGGCGCAAATGATTGCATCGGGGGATTATCCGGATATAATTTATTCGACATATAACACATTCATAGCCGGATTAGTGGATAAAGATTGCCTTGAAGATCTATCTGCGTACATAGACAGGTCGTCTAATCTCTCAATGGAGGATCTGTCCGGCAATGTGGTTGAAGCCTATACAGATCAGGTAAGCGGAAAATTGTTTGCACTTCCAGACCATTATACAATAGAAACCCTGTATGGTACAAAGGCGGAGCTTGAAGAAGGCGGATGGACAACGGAGGAGTTTCTTGACTGGCTCGCAGAACATCCGAATGCCCAAGCACTGCATTTTCCTACGAAACGGGATATTTTCGATGTATGCATAGACGGGATGTTAGAGCAAAGCAACGGAAAAATTAATCTCAATGAAGAGGAATTAAAGCTTTTTGCAGAAAAATTAAAGAATCTGGAGATGGTTGACACCTCAGAATATAGTTTGAACGAGATGATGGAGCTTTATGAAAATGATGCGAGCAGATTGGGTGATAACATAGAGAATCTGGGACAGATAGCGATTGCAGAAAACGAATATAAAGAGGAATTTGTGGTGAAAGGTTATCCGGGTGCGGACGGAATGCCCCGTGCGTATATAAATTCACCGGCGATGAGCATTTTAAGTACCAGTGAGGTGAAGCAGGGTGCCTATGAATTTCTTGAGTTTTATCTTATGTATGTGGAAAAAACGCAGGGAGAGGCTATGCGGGAGCATGGAACCTTCAGACTAACGATTGACCGTGACAGCATGGAAAAGGCAAAACAGCGTTTGCTGCAAACGACGGATTTTCTTGGAACACCATGTACATTTACCGAGAGACAGGTAGATGAGGTACTTGACATCATTCCGTATGTAAGAAGAAAGGATTATTCGTTGGATATTCTGAGAAATTTAATTTGGGAAGAACTGGAATACTATTTTGAAGGCAAAAAAGAACTGGAGGAGACCTGTCGGATTATCCAAAGCCGTGCACAAATGTATCTGGAGGAACGAGAGATTGCGGAATGAAATATTGACGTACATGAACTGTTAAGTATTGATATGAGATTTTGAGAAAATGCTACATTTTTATGATGATACGTACATACAAAAGATAACATTTTGCTTTTTTCAATAATTAAAAAATAAGGAGGATTGAGTGATGGCATGTAAGAAAACGGTAAAGTATTTAGGGATGCTAATGTTGGTAATACTAGTGATGTGCTCTTCATTACAAGTATTTGCAGCAACACATGTGCATGAATGGGGAAGCCACGAGAGTATTGAAAGAGTGTATTTTGTCGAAAGTGATAAAGTATTGTTTACATACAAAGATGCAGATGGTCATACCTATGAGGTACATCGTATTATAGAATATTGCAAGTTTTATAAGTCATGTTATTGTGGTGCGCGTGGACAATATAGAGATGGTGGTCGTACATATGATAAATATGTCAGAATTGATTAGACAATTATTTTCTTCCGGGATTGATTGAGTAGTATTCTGTAAATAAAAAAGGAAGGTAGCATATCTCAAAATATAGATTTGAAAGTAAAGAGGCGCGGCACGGTCTAACCGTGCCGTTTGCTGATGGGAAATTTTTATGGAGATACGACAAGGGTATTCTTATCATGTCGCTTTGACGTACATGACCTGCTTGCGGGATTCGGTGTCATGAGGTATAATAACCTTGTCCTAAAACAGAAAGCGTCCGAATGGACATCAATACTATGATTGGGAAACAATCAATGAGAAGAAGCGCGGGATGACCGCCTATGCATGGAGGTACGGACTGACATGGATTTTTTCGACAATTTCGAGGATGGACAGCTGAGTATGTTTGACATGGCAGAAAGCCTCGAAAATCTACAGACGCCGATGGAGGAGAAGGCAGCTGAGCCAGAGCCGCTTCCGGCTTCGGGCAGCGCAGGTATCCGCATCCAGAACTGCAGCAGCTGTGGCAGGCTTCTTTTTGTGAAGGAAGAGGACGGATGCTATGTTTCCGCATGCAACGCGTGCGGGATACATTATATACAGAAAATGTAACGAGTCAGAGATTGAGAGAAGCAGCCATAGTGATATGGTTGCTTTCTGTGCATTTAGAGTAGAATATATGCGCAAAGAACGTGCGCAGAAATGGGGAAAACTATGGAATTCAGACTTGCAGCAATTTTCAGTGACAACTGCGTTTTGCAGAGAGGAAAAAACATTGCCGTGTTCGGAACCGGGCCGGAGGGAGGCATTGTGGAGGCGTGCATCCGCGGAAAAAGCATGGAGCGGGGACAGGGGCAGGAAAGCCGGGGAAAGACCGTCGTGCGGGACGGCAGATTTGAGTTGCAGCTGCCGCCGCTGGAAGCGGGAATGGAGCATGTCTTACAGGTGAACTGCGGAGAGGAGAGTATCTGTCTGCACAATATTGCCATCGGTGAGGTCTGGCTTGCCGGTGGGCAGTCAAATATGGAGTATGAGCTGCAGAACTGCACGGAGAGCGACGCACTGAACCGTCCGGCGGACGATAAGATACGTTTTTATTACACCCAGAAGAAGGCCTATATGGACGAGGACTTTTTCCGGTCGGAAAGACAGAGCGGCTGGGAGTGCTTCGGCGGCGAGGGGACAAGGTATTGGTCGGCGGTCGGCTATTTCTTTGCGGTGAGACTTCAGAGGGAGCTTGGAGTGCCGGTCGGAATCATCGGCTGTAACTGGGGCGGCACGTCCGCATCCGCGTGGATGCCGAGGGAGGCAATCGCTGAGGATGTGGAGTTGAAGATTTATCTCGACACCTACGACGCTGCCGTGGCGGGAAAGACCGAGGAGGAGCAGCGCAGGGAGTATGATGAATATGTCATCTATCAGGCGGAATTTGACAAGAAAGCCGAGGCCTGCTATGCGGAGAACCCCGAGATAGAATGGGCGGAGGTGTTGGAGCGCATCGGCGAGTGTAAATGGCCGGGGCCGATGGGATGCAGCAATCCGTTCCGTCCGGGCGGGCTGTATGAGTGTATGCTGCGGCGCGTGATGCCGTATTCGCTGAAGGGCTTTCTGTACTATCAGGGAGAGAGCGACGACCATCTGCCACATTTGTACCGGAAGCTCTTTACACGGATGATCGCGCAGTGGCGCGAGGACTGGGGGGATGACCGGCTTCCGTTTATCTTTGCCCAGCTTCCCATGCACCGCTATAAGCAGGATCCGGATTTCAAGAACTGGTGCCTGATCAGGGAGGCGCAGAACAGGGTGTATGACACCGTGAAAAATACTGCCATGACCTGCATCATCGATCAGGGTGTCTACAATGATATTCATCCGAAGATGAAGCGGAAGGTCGGTGAGCGCATGTGCGCGCAGGCACTGGAGCTTGCATACGGCTTTGGGAAGGTAGCGGATGCGGAGAGCCCTCTGTTTGACCGGGTGGAATACGGTGAGGGAGAGCTGATCCTGCGCTTCCGGAATGCAGACGGCGGCTTCGTGGTACATAAGGCGGAGCGTGTCAGAAGATCCGGTTATTCCGAGAGTGCGCCGCCGGAGGAGAGTCTGGGCTTTGAGATCGCCGGGGAGGATGGGCAGTATATCCCCGCGACGGTGAAGATTACAGGCGACAGCATACATGTCTCGGCGCCCCAGATCGAGAGGCCGGTATTTGCCAGATACCTCTGGACAAATTACGGTGACGTGGAGATTTTCAGGGCGGACGGCATGCCGCTGGCACCGTTCCGCACAGACAGAAACGACGGCTTTGCGCCGCTTGACCGCAGTGCTGACATCCAGCAGAATATGGAGACGGCGACAAAGGAATAAGCTGTGCGGGATAACAAATTACGGGAAGAGAGGAAAACGCAATGTACGAATGCCCGAACTGTGGGGGGAATCTGAAGTTTGACATTCCCTCCCAGAAAATGTTCTGTGCCCATTGCGAATCCCGGTTTGATCCCTATGCGATCACCAAGGAAGAGGACGCGGCGGGAACCGGGAGCTTTGAGGCGAATGTCTTTTTATGTCCGCAGTGCGGCGGCGAGATGATCAGCGGAGATAATGACATTACCTCCTTTTGCAGCTACTGTGGGGCTGCCAACATTTTATCCAGCCGTATCAGCAGGGAGGAACGACCCAGATATATCATTCCGTTTCAGAAGACGAAGGAGGAATGCAAGAAGGCATATGGGCAGAGGATGCGCAAGGCTTTCTTTGCACCGAAGGAACTGAAGGATCCGCAGTTTATTGAGGGATTCCGGGGAATTTATATGCCCTATTGGTCGTATAAGGTCGTCCAGAAGGGCGAGATACAGCTGGACGGATACACCACGAAGCGCAAGGGCGACTATGTTTACACGAATTATTATGCACTGAAGGGTGATCTGGATGCGGGATACGAGGGATATGCTTACGATGCCTCGTCCAATTTCTACGATGATATGAGTGAAGCGCTTGCCCCCTATGACGCAAAGAAGATGAAGGATTTTTCGCCGGCATTTCTCAGCGGGTTTTATGCGGACAGGGCGGATGTGGACGCACAGCTCTATGAACAGGAACCGCTGACGATCGCAGATAATGCGACCTATGAGACTCTGTGCAAAAATCCGGTATTTAAGAAGCATGGAATCGGGCTTGTGTTTGACTGGAAGAATAAAACTCCGGAAAAGCTGCTGACCGTCAGCGACGGTGCGGACAGCGTATTGTTCCCGGTGTGGTTTATGTGTTACCGGAATGGGGAGCAGATAGCCTATGCGGCTGTGAACGGACAGACGGGCAAGGTGGTTGCGGACCTGCCTGTCGATGAAAAAAGATTTTTTACCAGTTCGCTGCTTCTTGCAATTCCGATCTTTATACTGCTGAATCTCTTTCTTACGCTGCGCCCGCAGAACCTGCTCGACGGCAGCGCACTTGTTGCTGCGGTGGCATCACTGATCTATTATTGGGAGCTGGGAGGTATTTTCCGTAATGAGACGCGGCAGGGAGACCGCGCCTTGCAGGTGAAGAATCCGAGGAAGGAAGAGACGGAGGAAGTAAAGAAGCCTAAGAAAAAGAAGGCGAAAGCCTCCATGGTTACGCTCATGGTGGTCTGGCTTGCCATCATATGTGTACTTGTTGGAATACAGAACGGACTTTTCCCTGCCTTCGCCTGGCTGGCATCGGCAGCTACGGTGGTGATAGTCGGTTTTATGAGCCTGCACAAATACGGACAGATGAAGAAGGAGAAGTTCACGGCGGTACGCGGAGGGAAGGGCTGCCTCCTTTCGTTGGTGGCTGTGCTGGCATGCTTCGGCATCCGCGCGTTCCATCCGGTGTCCGATTTATGGTACTATGGCGGTGTGCTTGCGATTCTGGCAACAGTAGTCTTTGTCTTTACGGATCTGATACGGAACTATAACAGGCTGGCGATGAGAGTGCTGCCTCAGTTTGAGAAAAAGGGAGGTGACGACAGTGCCAAGTAATAGGAAGGAAGCGGCCATAGGGACGAGCTGGCGGCTGATTACCGCGCTTTTCCTTGTGTTGCTATTGTTTCAGGGAATGAAAATCAACGCACTTGCTGCGCCGGTGTATACCAACCCGGATACGGGCTATGTCGTCACCCTTGAGGATGATGCGGAGCTCATGACAGAAGAAGAGCGGGCAGCGCTGACGGAGCGGATGAAGGCAATAACGAAATGGGGAAATGTGGGATTTAAGAGCATTTCAGAGAATCCGGGAACGACAGAAAGGTACATAGAGGATTATTACAGAGATATGTTCGGAACCTCCAGCGGAACGGTCTTTCTGATCGATATGGATAACCGTAACATCTGGATCAAGAATAACGGCGCTATCAGCAAGGTCATCACAAATGCATACTCCGATACCATCACGGACAACAGCTACCGCTATGCGTCGGACAAGGACTATTACGGCTGCGCAAACGAGGTCTTTTCCGAGATCGCAACAGTGCTCTCCGGTCACAGGATTGCCCAGCCAATGAAATACATCAGCAATGCCCTGTGTGCGGTCATACTCGCATTTTTAATCAATTATGTGGTGATGCGCTGCATGGCAGGAGTGGGAAAACCGGGAGAAAAAGAACTTTTGAAGAATATGAAGCACCATTGTCAGCTGACGAATGCAAGGGCAGATCTGGTGAAGCAGACAAAAAGATATTCTCCGCCAAGCTCCGACAGCGGCGGAAGCTCTGGCGGAGGTGGCGGAGGCGGTGGTGGAAGCTCAGGAAGCGGTGGCGGACACAGCTTCTAAGGCTTTACTTGAACCACAGCTTAATCGTCTTGATCAGTTTAGCCTTCTGATCATCAGTCATCTTTGCGGCAAGCTGGTGCAGCTCGTTGTCCAGAGCGGTTTCTCTGTAGGAAGGAGCAACCCTTCCAATCAGGGAATCGAGTGAAATGTTCATCAGGCGGGCGTAGTAGATCAGTACACGAAGGGACATAGCCGTTCTGTTATTCTCAACGTTGCTGATATAACCGGGGGTAACTTCCAGTGCCTTTGCTACTTCCGCCTGTGTCAGTTTCATCTGGATACGCAGCTCCTTGATTTGTGAGCCAAGATTGTCAAATTGATCGTTCATTGTAATTTCCTCCTAAAATTTTCGGGTGTAAGTGTCTATACCTATAGTATACATGAATTAAAACGTTTTGGATAGTCTAAGTCATATCAAATTTTCCTCATAAAAAGTAAACGGTTACCCAAATAATAAATGATTAACGAAATTAAAATACTGTAAAAATGGGCATTTGACAAAGGTAAACGATTACCTTTAGATTGATTGCGAAAACAATATTTTATTTGTTACGATAGAGACACGAACGGAAAGTTCAAATAAAAACCACAAAGGGAGGAGTTACAATGAACAAACTTAAAAAAATGGCGGCATTCTTATTTGCTGTTCTCTGCATGGTTCTTTTGCCGTTTACACAGGTGCGTGCTGAGAACGAGGTCATGATCGTGTATGCACATGTTCCGGAAGAATGGGAAAATCCTTGTGTATGGGCATGGGCGGACGACGGTACAGGTGCGTTCGACGCGTGGCCGGGTGAGCAGATGAAGCAGGATGAAGACAATGAGGGATGGTATTATTTGTATGTCCCTACTGCTTCGGGGGCAAATGTTATCATTAACGCAAATGAGGGAACGGTGCAGACTGCGGATTACAAGACAGGCAGTAAAAATGTATGGCTCACCATCACAGATGCAGACACAGTGGAAGTGTCAAACGATCCGCAGACGGTTGGAGAGCTCCCGACATATGAAAAGCTTGTCAAGGTAAATGTCCAGGCCCCCGATGATTGGGAATTTCCCAGCCTGTGGGCATGGTCGGCACCGGATGGAACAAATGTGTTTGCAAACTGGCCGGGTCAGGAGCTGACAGCCGGAACTGATGGGTGGTATTCCTACGAGATTCCGGCATGGGTAAATTCCATTATTGTAAACGGTAATCTCGGCACTGTACAGACGACTGATATTTCAGTTGAGCCGGGAAAGGATATATGGCTTGTTGTGACGGATGCAGACAATTATGAACTGTTTTATGAGAAACCCCAGGTGGAGACACCTCAGGAAGAGCTGATCGCTGTTCATGTAAAGGCTCCTGCTGACTGGCAGTTCCCGAGCCTGTGGGCATGGTCAGCGCCCGATGGAACAAATGTGTTTGCAAACTGGCCGGGACAGGAACTGACAGCCGGGGAGGACGGATGGCTCAGCTATGATATTCCCAACTGGGTAAATTCTATTATTATCAACGGAAATTTAGGGGGAGTACAGACAAGTGATATTTCCATTGAGACAGGAAAGGATGTCTGGGTAGTTGTCACGGATGCAGAAAATTATGAGGTGTATTACGAGGAACCGGAAGTTGTTGAGGAATCAACGGAACCGGAGGTAACCGCCGAGCCGGCTGCGGCACAGGAGACGGTGACAGAGCCTGAGAAGAAGGGAAATACCGCATTGGTTGTGGGAGCAGGCGTTGCGGTGCTGGCTGTCTGCGGCATCGGAGGCGGTGTCGTGTATAGCAGAAAAAAGAAAGGCTAAAAATTTGCGGAAGGAGGGAGAGCCATGGAAAAAAGAGTAAGAAGCCTGTTGACGCTGCTGCTTTGCCTGTGCATGCTTTTGCCGGCATTGTCGGGGTGTGGAAAGGAGAAAAGCGGACCGGTAACAATTACGATCTGGCACGATAAGGAGGAGGCAGTTGCGGAAACCTTGCAGGCGAAGCTGGACACGCTCGCACCGGATATTATTGTGAAGCTGGAGCGCAAGGAGGGCCTGACGGATGCCCTGAAGCTTGTGGGAAATGACCCTTCCTCCGCACCGGATATGTATTTCTTTGCACATGATAAGATTGGTGTGTATGCCGAAATGAATATTCTTGCACCGATCACGGACTTTGTTTCCGAGGATGTGCTGAATAACTATATAGGGATGACGCTGGATGCTGCAAGCTACAAGGGAGTGCTGTATCAGTTGCCGATCTACTATGAGACCTTGCTTTTTATGTATAACCGGAATTATATGAAAGAGGATGATGTTCCGGCAACAACAGAGGAGCTTTATACTTATATGCAGGAGCATACGGCGGATGGCAGATATGGGTTCGTGGAGCAGCATAGCACGGCATATTACAGCATTCCATGGATTCATGGCTTTGGCGGGGAGGTCATTTCGACCGACGGAACCCCGCTGCTGACATCTGACGAGGTACAGAAGGCGTTGGTATACCATAAGCTTTTTCTGGATTATATGCCAGGAGAAAGCGAATATTCTACGGTAAACACATTGTTTCTGGAGGGATATGCAGACTCTACGATCGGGGGACCATGGCTGGTTCCGACTGCGCGGGAGGCAGGAATTGATCTGGGATTTGCACCGATGCCGGTGGTAGACGATACCGGCTTAACACTTGCCCCTTATTCAGGTGTGCAGGGGATACATGTGCTGAAAATTGCTGCGGAGAGCAAAAAGGATGCAATAACTAAGGTGTTGGAGTGCATCAGTGATCCGGAGCTCGGGACGGAGATGGCACTTGTGAGCGGATGTGCTCCGGCAAATGTAAAGTGTTATGAGGATGAGCGTGTGTCGGGGGACGAGATGATCATGACAATGAAGCAGACAGCGCAGACGGCGGTTCCCATGCCGAATATTCCGGAAATGGATGTCATGTTCGTTGTGACCGGCAATTTGCTGGTAGATGTAAATATGAAAGGGATCGATGTGTCGGAGGCGTGTGAAAATTACCAGAAGCGTGCACAGACATTGATTGACGCGATGAAGTAAAGGAGTGTATGAGTTGAAAGACAAGAAGCGGCAGAGAATGGCATATCTGTATTCAGCACCTTCGCTGTTACTGATCGGAATGATTGTGCTGTTCCCGGTGATATATACCGGCTACATATCTGTTACCAATATGAACATATATAACTGGTTCGACTTTACCTTTGTCGGATTTAAGAACTATCATACGGCTCTGTTTGTGATGGATTCGGGTTTCCTGATCGCACTGCTGCGGACGGTGGTCTGGACGGTCGTGAATATGGTGCTGCAGCTTGTGATAGCGTTTCTTCTGGCATCTCTTCTGAACCAGAAGGAGTTAAAGCTGCGCAGTCTGTATAAGACGGTTCTGATGTTTCCGTGGGCAATGCCGGGATATGTGTCAATTTTGCTTTGGAAGACAGGAATGTTTAATTCACAGTTCGGGCTCCTGAATCAATGGATGGAGAAGCTTGGACTGCAGACGCGGGTATGGCTCTCGACGGATGTATCGGCATTCGTGTGCTGTACGGTGGTCAATCTCTGGCTGGCTTTACCCTTTATGATCATGATTATGGACGGCGCGCTGCAAAGTGTGGATCAGAGTTATTATGAGTGCGCACGTTTAAACGGTGCCAGTGCATGGCAGAGGACGGTAAAAATCACGCTGCCCCTGATCCGGCCGGTGATTGCGCCGTCTGTCATCATCACAGTTTTCACAACCTTTAAGCAGTTTGATGTGGTTTATCTCCTGACCCAGCAGTCGGGTGCAAAGACGGGAGCAGATATTCATACAATACTGACCTATGCCTACGAAAATGCGTTTATCACGAATAATTACGGATTTAGCTCTGCGGTGTCTATCCTGATTTTTGTGATCCTGATTTTGTTCTCGCTGGCGACCAGACAGGAACTGTCGGCGGAAAGCATATAGGGGGTGAAGTATGAAAAGAACAAAAAAAATTTGCAAGGCATTCATTCTGAACATATTTTTTATTTGTGTGTGCTTGATTGCACTTGTGCCGATCCTGTATGCGTTTTCGGTTTCCATAAACGGACAGAACAGTTTGCTTGGAAGTAATTTTTCTTTCATTCCCAGAGATTTTACACTGGCGAATTACCGGGCGGTGTTTTTGGACAAGCCGGTGCTTTTGTGGCTGAAAAACAGTTTGATACTGGCGGTTGCCACACTTATCATTGCACTTGGTGTTTCCATTCCGGCAGCATATGCCTTTTCAAGATACCGTTTCAGGGGGAAAAAAGCAATTTTGTATATTCTGCTGTTATTGAATGCATTTCCGACCGTGCTTTCCATGTTTGCAATCTACCGGCTGCTGCGGCCATTGGGGCTTGTAAATTCCAAGCTGGGTCTGATCATTGTCTATACGGGTACGATGGCAATTTTTGGCTTGTGGAATATGAAGGGGTATTTTGATACGATTCCTCTTGGCATAGAGGAGGCGGCAAAGATCGATGGGGCAAGTGATTTTGACCTGACGATGAAAATTATGCTGCCACTTGCAAAGCCATCGGTGATTGTGACAGCAGTTATGATATTGATTTATGTCTGGAATGAGTATATCTATGCGACAACCTTTATGACGGGAGCGGGAAACTATACATTGGCGGCTGGTCTGTATTCCTTGCAGGCGACCGAAACATCAGGGAACTGGCCGGTATTTGCAGCTGCATCATTGGTGGTGTCTATGCCGGTGCTGGTAGTCTTTCTTCTGGTCCAGAAGCATATGGTGTCGGGACTTACAGTCGGAGGAATGAAGGGGTGAAGAGAGAAGCAATATTGCATATACCGATGTCGGAGTACGCACATGGGATTGATGAAGACCATTATGTGTTTCGGTTGAGAGTCGGACGGGGGGATATTACGGAATGCACGTTGTTTTATGGAGATACAGCGTGCAGACAGACCCCGATTCTTTTTATCGCGGAGCCGATGCATATAGTGGCGAGTGATGAGCTCTTTGACTACTATGAGGTGGAGATGAAGGGACTCTATAACAGAATTTATTATTACTTTCAGCTGAGTGATGGGGAAGAGACGGTCTATTACTATTCTGATCTCTTTAGGGAAGAGCTTGTGGATGATCGTTCGGAGTATTATAAACTTCCCTATAACCGGAGAGAGGATATAGCCAGAATACCGGATTGGGTCTACGACGCGGTGATCTACAATATTTTCCCGGACAGCTTTGCGTCAGAGCACCGGTATCTGAAAAATTCTGGTGACAGGAAGGAATTTCATGGGCAGAGGTGCGTGAGCCGTCTGGGGGGAACCATAAAGGGAATTGCGGAAAACGCAGACTATCTGGAGCAACTGGGTATTAATTGTATTTACATAAACCCGCTTTTCGCGGCGGGAGAGTATCACAAATACGATACTTTGGACTATAAGACGGTCGATCCCTGTTTTGGAACCAACGAGGATTTCCGGGAGATGGTGAGAACGATGCATTCCCATGGCATCAGGGTTCTTATTGACGGTGTGTTTAACCATTGCGGCTGGCATTTCCCGGCTTTTGAGGATGTTGTGGAGAAAGGAGAGAAATCGGCGTATAAGAACTGGTTTTACCGTTTGAAATTTCCGGTTGTCAGGCCGGACAATCCGGAAGAAATTCCGCAGTATGAGTGCTTTGCATATGAGCGGTTGATGCCGAAACTGAACACTTCCGATCCGGAGGTTATGGCATATCTTCTCGAGGTGGCGGCATACTGGATCCGCGAGTACGATATTGACGGCTGGAGACTGGATGTCGCAAGCGAGGTCAATGACGGTTTCTGGCGGGCATTCAGGGAGACGGTAAAAACGGTGAAGCCCGATTGCTTTTTGATTGGTGAAGTCTGGGAGAATGCGAGGCATTGGCTGGACGGAAGTCAATTTGATTCTACGATGAATTATGATATGAGAAAGTTCTGCACCTGTTTCTTTGCGAAGGGAGAATGGGATGCAGCAGAATTTGATGCGGCGGTGACAAGTATGCGTATGCGATACCGGAAGAATCTGCTCTATGGGCAGCTTAATCTTCTTGACAGTCACGATGTATCCCGCTTTTTGGCTGTGTGTGGCGAGCGGAAGGCTTCCTTTCGGCTTGCAGTAATCTTTCAGATGCTATTTATCGGTGTACCGTCCATTTTCTATGGGGATGAACAGGGCCTGAGCGGGATCACGGAGGAAGAATACCGGAAGGGCATGCGTTGGGATGGAGATCAGGAACTGGTATCCTTTTATAAACGGCTGATTGCTCTGCGGAAGAGCAACAGAGCGTTTTCAGAGGGAGCATATCGAACACTGACGGCGGAAAAGGGCAGCTATTTATACGGTTTTGAACGATTCCTGCCGGAGGGTGAGGGCTTTCGGATTTACCTCAATGTCAGCGCAGAAAGCAGCCGGTTTACACCACAGACGGGAGAAATTGTGTGGGAGGAAGGCATGAATGTGAATGAACTTGCCCCATATGGATTTGTTATTATGCATTGAGCCTTGCGGGAGCGGGAAGCGAATTTAAAGAACAAATGACACATAGTTTAAGGGAATGCCTTGCCACACGGATTGTGCGCAGGGCATTTTGCCGTATTGTTCAAACTTTGAAAGTTTTGACTTGGCTTAATGGGTCGAATTGGTTATTATATAGATACAGAGGGTATCGATATGAGGAAGGAGAGCGCCCATGTCAGTGACGATCAAGGATGTGGCGAAAGCGGCTGGTGTTTCCACTGCGACGGTTTCCAAGGTTATGAATGGAAAGCCTTCGATTTCCGATGAAACGGCGGAGAGAGTGAGAAACATCATTGAGGAGCTGCATTACCAGCCAAATCTCAGGGCACAGAATTTTGCAACGCGCCAGACACATACTATTGTATTTGCGACGGAACTGGTGCGAAACTGTGCCTTTGAAAAGCCGCATATGTTTGAAATCATGGTTGGACTTCAACATGTGCTTGCCGCGAAACACTATGAGCTGCATCTGGTTCATGTGACGAGAGAAAACTGCATGGATGTTCTGGGCAGCATGATTGCCAGAAACAGCGTGGATGGGCTTGTGTTGCACATTTCCATCGTGACGAAGGAACTGGAGCATGTGATTCTTCGGGAGAACTTTCCGCATATTGTTCTGGGATGCCCGGAATATAAGACACAGCTCTGCTGGATAGATAATAATAATGTTTTGTCAGGAGAAATGGCGTGTTCATACCTTCACAGGCAGGGCTATCGCCGGATGGCATTTATCGGCGGACAGAAGGCTGACGTGGGTTCGGCTCTCAGACTGCAGGGTTATCGAAATATTCTGGAGCAACGTCATATGAAATACCGGGCAGAGTATGTGCTGAGCGGCTTTTCAACCGTTGAGAGCGGGGCGCGGATGATGGAAACGCTTCTCAGGCTGGAGCAGAGGCCGGACAGTGTGATTTGCGCAAACAATTATCTGGCTGTCGGAGCGATGAACGCATTGAGAGACTTTAATATTGCGGTGCCGAAGGAGATGGGGCTTATCACTTTTGATGCTTATCCTTTTTCCAGAATCACTGAGCCGAAGATGACGACAGTGGATATTGATGTCTATGACATGGGAAAACAGGCGGGGGAAATTATTCTGCGGAAAATCCGAAAACCGAACTTGCAGATGCAGTCGTTTACGACGCTTGCAAGCCTTATTGTAAACGGATCAACAAAATAGAAACAGGGGGCTATATGAAAAATTACAGGTTTCTGATCGAGTATGACGGGACAAGGTATTACGGCTGGCAGAGGCAGCCGGGACAGAATACCATACAGGGGAAGCTGGAGAGCGTTCTCGGGCTGATGTGCGGCAGCGAGACGGAGGTCATCGGGGCAGGGCGCACGGATGGCGGCGTGCATGCGAAGGGCATGGTTGCCAACGCAAGGCTGGATACGACGCTTTCCCCCGAGGAAATTAGGGATTACCTGAACCGTTACCTGCCGGATGATATAGCAGTCCTCGAGGTGAAGGAGGCGGGGCCGAGGTTCCATGCCAGATATAACGCCACCGGTAAGACCTACTGCTACACCTGCTTTGACGGAGATGTGAAGCCGGTGTTCGACAGAAAATATTATACGCGCCTGGATGAAAAGCCGGATGTCGATAAGATGCGCAGGGCGGCGGAGCTTTTGATCGGAGAACACGATTTCCGCAACTTCTGTGTGAACCCACGCATGAAGAAATCGGCCGTGCGGCTTGTCGACAGGATAGACATTCAGAGAGAGGGCGGCTATATCCGGTTCTTTTTTCACGGAACGGGCTTTCTGCAGAATATGGTCCGTATCATGGTGGGAACACTGCTGGAGGTGGGCTGCGGACGCATGACGGAGGAACAGGTGCGGGCCGTTCTGGAAAATCCCGAACGGCAGAAGGCGGGCCCCACCGCTCCCGCGCAGGGACTCTGCATGATGAGCGTGGACTATGACTAAGAAATGCCGGATGGAAGATAACAGTTGTGCAAGATGCACCTGACCACAAGCAGCGCACTCTGGAGCCGCCGGCACTTAGTCTCCGTGCTGTGGTGGGCACCATGTACTTCGGTGCCTTTTATGCTGCCGCTGCGTGGAAGCAAAGCGCAAGCGTGCCTGCGGTGGTCTGTGCATCTTACGCAACGTCACTTGCAGTAACTTAGGAGGGTTGCCTATGTTTTATATCGCACTGATTGTACTGATCTTTGTCGGGGATCTCTTCATCAAGAACCGTGTCGAGAAGTATATTGCCATCGGCAGGGGGGAGAAGGAGAAGCGCATAGCGCATGGAAAACTGATCTTGCGGAAGCACCATAACCAAGGCATGATGCTGAATATGGGTGAAAAAAAGCGGCCTGTTGTGGCCGCAGTTTCTCTTGCGCTGACGATCGCGCTGACACTTGTCTTCCTTCTCAGTCTCGGGCATCGCGGAAACCGGCTGCTCCGGCTTGGGCTTGCGCTTCTGCTCGGCGGCTCGTTCAGCAATACCTATGACAGACTGAGAAGAAAATATGTAGTTGATTATCTCAGCTTTCCCGTAAAATGGAAATGGTTCCGGGACATTGTATTTAACATTTCGGATTTTTGCATTATCATCGGCGCGCTGCTTGCCGCGCTCGGCGCTACGCGGTGATAATCGTGCCTGCCTTTCCCTTTACGGCATCGCGCACCTTCGACATGGAGGTGATAAGAACTCTGCCGTCCTTTTTGCTCTCAAGGTAGCTGATTGCGCCCTCAATCTTAGGGAGCATCGTGCCCTCGCCGAACTGTCCGCGGCGGATCAGTTCCTTTGCCTCATCAATCGTCATGGATGAGATGGGGGTCTGGTTTTCGGTGCCGTAATCCTTGTACACACAGTCAACGTCCGTCAGGATAATAAGCTCGTCGCATGAAAGCTCTGAGGCGAGCTTGGAGGCGATGGCATCCTTCTCAATGACTGCTGACGCACCCTTCAGATTATGCTGCTGTTCGATCACGGGGATTCCGCCGCCACCGCAGGCGATAACGACCTGATCGGCATCAGCCAGCGTGCGGATTGCATCGATTTCAACAATATCTATCGGCTTGGGTGCCGCGATAACACGTCGGAAGCCCATGCCGGGGTCTTCCTTCACATAGTTTCCCTTCTTGATCTCTGTCTCGGCATCTTCCTTTGACATATAGCGTCCGATCACCTTGGTCGGCTCATAGAATGCCTCGTCGTAGGGATCTACCGTTACCTGCGTCAGAATCGTGCTGACCGTTTTGGAGATACCGCGGTTTAAAAGCTCCGCGCGAAGTGCGTTCTGAATGTCATATCCGACATAGCCCTGACTCATGGCAGAGCAGACGCACATGGGAGCGGGCGTGTAGTCGATGTATACACGGCGCAGCTCGGTCATTGCCTTGTGGATCATGCTGACCTGCGGCCCGTTGCTGTGAGTGATGGTCAGCTGGTAGTTCTCTTCGACAAGGTCTGCCAGTGCCTTTGCGGTGATCTTAACGGCATCCCACTGCGCTTCCGTGGTATAGCCTAATGCTTCGTGTCCCAGAGAGACTACGGCTCTTTTCTTACTCATATCGTAACCTGCCTTTTCCTTACTTAATAACTTCTATTATAACATTATTTCGCAGAACTGTACAGCAGCTTTTCTGCGACGGCATCGAGCGTTTCAAAGTATTCCTCAAAGGTTTTCCGGCAGCAGCCGGGATCATTGATCACAATGCCGGGCGCGCGCAGCCCGATCAGCGAAAAGCCCATTGCTATGCGGTGATCCTCGTAGGTCTCCACGGTCGCGGGGGACGGCATGCCGGGATAGATGGTGATGCCGTCCTCGATCTCCTCGCAACGGATGCCCATTCTGCCGAGCTCGGTCACAATGGCATGGATGCGGTCGCTCTCCTGAAGGCGGATATGACCGATGCCTTGGATCGTGGTCGGGCTGTCAGCGAAGGGAGCAATGGCGGCGAGGGTGATCGCCTGATCCGAGCACGCGGACATATCGACGGTTACACCGTGATAGACGCCGTTCTCCGGTGGCAGTACGACAACACCGGTGGCGGTATCCATGGTGGTACATCCCATTTGCTCTAATATAGAAAGAAATGCAATGTCTCCCTGCATCGATGAATCGCCCGGATGCACATTTTCAACCTGCACGGGGAGATTCAGCAGGGGTGACATGGCATAAAAATAGCAGGCGGCGGAAACGTCGGGTGGAACGGGGTACTCCAGCGCATGATAGTGCTGTCCGCCCGGAGTCCTGTACGCATAGGGGAGGGAACTGTTGATGCAGCCTGTGCAGCTGTGGTTCTCATTGTTGCCGCTGCAATAGTACAGCGGAACGGTAGTCACACCGAACTGCTCCATCATCTTTATTGTCATTTCGACATAGGCTCTGCCGTGTGTTCCATCGATGCAGGTGACGAAATTCTGTCCTGCAAGGCAGGAGACGATGAGCAGGGCGCTTAAAAACTGGCTGCTCTCTTCGATGCTGATCGTGATGCGGTCGCGGAGGAAGCCATGACCTTTGAGCGTGAAGGGAAAATGTCCCTCTTCGCCCTGATAGGTGATCTCACAGCCCAGCGATTTCAGACTGTCCAACAGCGGAGCCATGGGGCGCTTCTGCATCTGCGCGGAGGATTCCATATGGTAGGTGCCATCCTTAGAAAGCCCCAGATAAGCGGAAAGAAATCTTGCTGCAGTGCCGGCGCTTCCGACATAGAGCGAGGCTTCCTTCTTTGGAAGCTGTCCGCCGAGCCCGGTCACACGGATTGTTCTTGCAGCCTCATCGACAGAGGTATCAAAGCCTAAGGTCTGTATGCAGCTTAAGAAGTGCCGGGAGTCGTCGGAAAAGAGAACGCCGCTTAAGGTGGATGTGCCCTCCGCCAGCGTCGCCAGAAGGAGAGCCCGGTTGGTGATGCTTTTCGATCCGGGGACAGAGACGGAGAGTGGACGCTCTGCGTCAAACATGCCTGCCCGCCGCCGGATGCAGGGTACGGAATATGTGCTTCTTTCCATTATTAATAACCATGCCTTTCAGTAACCTGATTAAAAGATTCTCTTATTTACGATTCACTATACCATTTTCAGGCTGCAAATTCAATGCGGACGAAGAAAGTGGCTGAACTGTAAAAAACTTTCCAATTTTTGCTTGACAAACAAAATAAAAGGTAGTAAAGTCTAATCCATAACAAACCTACTGGATTAGTAGGAAATAAGAAAAGAACAGCTGCATGTCCGCCGGAGCGGACGGAAGGGAGTCAAAATGGGAAAGATTTATGAGAATGCGACAGAACTGATAGGACATACACCGCTGATGAAGGTAAGCAATTATGCAAAGGATCAGGGAGTAGAGGATGCAACGCTCTTAGTCAAGGTAGAACTGTTCAATCCTGCGGGGAGCGTAAAGGACAGGGTTGCTCTTGCAATGATTGAGGATGCGGAGAAGAAGGGAAAACTCAAGCCCGGCGCGACCATCATCGAGCCTACCTCGGGAAACACCGGCATCGGTCTTGCAAGCGTTGCCGCAGCGAAGGGCTACCGCACAGTGCTGACACTGCCGGAGACCATGAGCGTGGAGCGCAGAAATCTTTTGAAGGCATATGGCGCGGAGCTCGTGCTGACCGAGGGCGCTAAGGGAATGAAGGGTGCGATTGCCAAGGCGGAGGAGCTGCAGAAGGAGATTCCGAACTCCATCATTCTCGGACAGTTTGACAACCCGGCGAACCCTGCGGCACATGCAGCTACGACTGGCCCTGAGATCTGGGAGGACACGGACGGAAAGGTAGACATCTTTGTGGCAGGTGTTGGCACAGGCGGTACAGTCACAGGTATCGGAACCTTCCTGAAATCAAAAAATCCTGACATCAAGGTCGTTGCGGTAGAACCGGCGGATTCACCCGTGCTCTCCGGCGGAAAGCCCGGTCCTCACAAGCTGCAGGGCATCGGCGCAGGCTTTGTTCCTTCTATATTAAATACGCAGATCTATGATGAAGTATTTACGGTGACGACGGAGGAGGCATTCAGCTCCGGCAGATTGATCGCACACAAGGAAGGCATTCTGGTAGGCATTACCTCCGGCGCGGCGCTTTACGCGGCGGCACAGATCGCAAAGCGTCCGGAGAACAAGGGAAAGACGATTGTTGCACTGCTTCCCGACTCGGGAGACAGGTATCTTTCAACTCCCATGTTTACAGAAGCCTGAATATATGATACACTGCGATACAGGCAGTAATTCATATCAACATAGTAGGAACTGCCTGTATCAGAAAGGTGTAGACGATGGAACCTATTATTCAGATTCAAAATGTAACAAAAACGTTTACAGGCAAGGATAATCAGGTGGAAGCGCTGAAGGGGATCAGCTTAGATATCGGAAAAGGCGATATTTACGGCATTATCGGTATGAGCGGCGCGGGAAAATCCACACTGGTCCGGTGCCTGAATTTTCTGGAACGGCCGACGACAGGAACTGTTCTGGTCGAGGGCAGAGACCTCTCCGCTATGTCCGGGAAGGAACTGCGCAAGACCAGAACGGGGATTGCAATGATCTTCCAGCATTTCAATCTGCTGATGCAGAGAAGCGTTCTGGACAATGTCTGTTTCCCGATGGAGATCGTCGGTGTAAAGAGGGCAGATGCGAGAAAGAGGGCGAAGGAGCTTCTGGAGATCGTGGGGCTGGCTGAAAAGGCAGCGAGCTATCCGGCACAGCTTTCGGGAGGCCAGAAGCAGCGTGTCGCTATTGCGAGAGCTCTTGCAAACAACCCGAAGATTCTGCTGTGCGACGAGGCGACCAGCGCGCTCGATCCGACGACAACAAAATCCATTTTGCAGCTTTTGCAGAAGATTAATAAGGAGTTTAGCATCACAATCGTCATTATCACGCACGAGATGGCGGTGGTACAGGAGATCTGTTCCCATGTCGCAATCATCGACAACGGAAATCTGGCGGAACACGGTACGGTGGAGGAGGTCTTCACCTCTCCGAAATCTTCGGCGGCGAAGAAGCTGGTGTTCATGGTGAACTCGCAGGCCTCCGAGATGCGCGGCAAGCGCTGCATCCGTATTGTATTTACGGAAAATTCGTCCTTTGAACCGGTGATCGCCAATATGGTTCTCGAGTGCAAGGCGCCGGTCAATATCCTTCTGGCGGACACCAAAGACATCAACGGTATTGCACATGGTCAGATGATCCTGCAGCTCCCGGAGGATGAGACTCTGGCGGCGAAGATGATTCATTATCTTCAGGAGAGAAAGCTGACGGTCGAGGAGGTGGATTCCTATGTTGGATAAGGCAGTTGTAATGATGTTGTTGGAAAATACGGGAATTACCCTGTACATGACACTGGTTTCGACGATCGCGGCATATGTGTTGGGACTGCCGATGGGCATAGCGCTCGTCATTACCGCAGAGGACGGACTGAGGCCGAACAAGCTGATCTATAAGCTGATTGACATTATTGTGAATGTGGTGAGAAGCGTGCCATTCCTGATCCTGCTGATTCTTGTCATTCCGCTGACCCGTGCGATTGTCGGAAAGGCATACGGCCCTACAGCGACCATTGTGCCGCTGGTGCTGGCGGCAGCGCCGTTCATTGCGCGAATGGTGGAGTCATCGCTGCTGGAGGTGGATAACGGTGTGATCGAGGCAGCGCAGAGTATGGGAGCAAGCCTGTGGACGATTATTGTCAAGGTAATGCTCGGCGAGGCGAGAACCTCTCTCGTTGTCGGCGCGACGATCGTGCTGGGAACCGTGCTCGGCTATTCCGCTATGGCGGGAATCGTCGGCGGAGGCGGACTTGGAGACATTGCGATCCAGTACGGCTATTACCGCTATCAGGCAGACATCATGTGGGTGACTGTGGTTCTGCTGGTTCTGCTGGTGCAGATCATGCAGTACGCAGGTACAAAGCTGTCCAAAAAATTGGACAAGAGGATAAGATAACAGCGCGGAAAGCGTTGCTATAGAGGAGGAAATGATTATGAAGAAAAAATTGTTTGCACTTTTAAGCGTGGCAGTGCTGGCAGCGACCTCACTGACCGGATGTGGAAAGGGCAGTGCGGATGACAAGACGATCAGAGTAGCAGCATCGGCAGTTCCGCACGCAGAGATTCTGGAGGAGGCAAAGCCCCTGCTCGAGGCAAAGGGCTATACGCTCGAGATCAAGGTATTCTCCGATTATGTACAGCCGAACAACGTCGTAGAGTCGGGAGACTTTGATGCGAACTACTTCCAGCATGTTCCTTATCTGGACAGCTTCAATGAGGAGCAGGGAACTCATCTGGTAAATGCGGGCGGCATCCACTATGAGCCGTTCGGTCTCTATCCCGGAAAGTCCTCGGATCTGGCTGACATGGAGAATGCTTCCATCGCGGTTCCGAATGACACCACAAACGAGGCGCGTGCACTTTTGCTTCTGCAGGACAACGGTTATCTGAAATTAAAGGATGGCGCAGGACTGACAGCGACCAAGCTGGATATTGTTGAGAACCCTTACAATATCGATATCGTTGAGCTGGAGGCAGCACAGATTCCCAGAACCCTTCAGGATGTTACCTTCGGTATCATGAACGGTAACTACGCAATGGAGGCAGGTTACACCGTTGCAGACAATGCCCTGTTATATGAGAGCGCTGATTCCGATGCGGCAGCAACCTATGTGAACATCATTGCCGTGAAGGAAGGAAATGAGAATTCCGACAAGATCAAGGCACTGGTTGAGGTGCTGAAGTCTGACGAGATCAAGAAGTTTATCACTGAGAAGTACAATGGCGGAGTAATTCCGTATAAGTAAGTTTGGTAAGCTAGGGGAAGAACGGGGGTCACAATGAAAATTTCTACAAAGGGCAGATATGCAGTCAGAGTCATGTTGGATCTTGCCTTGCATAACACGGGAGAGTGTATCAAGGTAAAGGACATTGCCAGCAGACAGGGAATATCGGAAAAGTATCTGGAGCAGATCATTGCGGTGCTGAACAGGGCGGGATATGTCAACAGTGTCAGAGGCGCTCAGGGAGGCTACCGCATTGCGAAGGACCCGTCGGAATACACGGTTGGAATGATACTGCGTCTGACCGAAGGGTCGATGGCTCCGGTTGCCTGCCTCGATGAGGGGGCGCCGGACTGCGACAGGTGCGATACCTGCGAGACGCTTGAAGTGTGGAAAGAACTGTATGCCGCGATCAACAATGTCATAGACAATGTCACGATCGCGGATCTTGTCGAAAAGAGCAGACAGAGAGCAGAAAATCTGGATTACAGCATTTAGCCTTTCAAAGGCATTCAGCGATATTCACAGAAGCCCTGCTCCATATGAAGCGTGTCGATCAGTTCACGACCGCCGGAAAACCTTCTGAAAATCTGGATGGTGCCGATTGCCGAGCCGCCCGCCATAAGCGGGAATCTCGACAGCAGCCCGTCCGGATTTTCGTATTTTAATGACTGCATCTGCGCCTTTGTGCAGCTGCCGGAAATCTTGATGACGGAGGTGCGGTTGCGCGCCGTGATATGCCAGATATAGCGCTTGTTCGTCTCCTTGGTCTCCCATTTACAGCGGGAGAGTAAAAACGGCTGGAAGCCGTAACAGAAATCTTCGCCCATGTAGGAGAGCTGGATCAGCAGTTTGCGGCGCAGCGGGAAAAAGAGAAATCTCGGGCAGCAGCCGTTGACGGCAAGGGCGGAGTGCTTTAATTCCCTGCCGGTGCGTTCACTGGTCAGTCTGCCGCATGCAAACTGCATCCACGGACGGTTGAAGTTTCTTCCCCAATGCTTGTCGGCGTAGCCGTAGCTTGTCTCGGGGGTGACGGTATAGACTTCACCGTCGAGAAGAACCGTTCCCTTGAAAAAGCTCTTGATGCCCTCACCGTGCCAATAGCTGTCGAGAGCATTCAGAAACTGGAAGAGTGGACTTGCCAGAATGCCGCTGTGACAGGCAACGGCCTTGTACACCTCCAGATCCCATTCCATTGTCCCGGCATCCGTCATAAATGAGCGGTGCCTCGCCTCTTCTTCAGTAACATCTATGTAGCCGCTTATGCGGTTTTCGCTGTAAAAACAATCCTCTATCTGCATTACCAGCGGAGTCTTTGTGACCTTCAGGGAATTGATGGGGTAAAATGCGTGAAGCTGTCTGCCGTCATTGCCGTCAGCAGTCGGAAAGACTCCGGCCTTCACCATGACGTAGGAAGGACGCATGCCGCGCTTCCGGTAAAAGGGATGCTGGCCCAGAATGGGCTGATCGCTGCCAAGCCCGGGATTCATAATCAGATATTCCACGAAAAAAGTGCGGACGACACCTGTGTCTGCCTGAACTCCCGAGAAGGAGTGGAACCAGCGCATGTAGCCCCGCTTCGCAAGCCTTCCCTGCAGCATATATGCATTTCTTGTCAGATCCGACATATTCATCAGACAGTATTCCCCCACACTTTGTAGTCGCTCTTCTTATTATAATACTATATCTTGTAAATGACAATAGTGTCGGGTGAAGTTTTGAAATTATTCGTAGCACCTTACGCTGGTTACTAGGTTGACAAATAAATAATTCTTTGCTATCCTTTACTTATAAGCAGATTTTCTATTTTCAAATTTCTATGCTGGCGTAAGCCGATGTCTATG